>Ga0134126_10000996_pt1 | contig 35856 bp, 36 predicted proteins | sample KB31752_FD_96881 | JGI IMG/M metagenome (GOLD analysis project Ga0134126, IMG submission 96881) | Terrestrial soil microbial communities with excess Nitrogen fertilizer from Kellogg Biological Station, Michigan, USA - KB3-175-2 | ecosystem: Environmental > Terrestrial > Soil > Unclassified ...
AGGTCTGCAAAACCTTTATTCGTGAGTTCGATTCTCACCCGCGCCTCCACCTTCGGTCTTCACCCTCCGCCCCGCCACCGCGATCTTCCCCCGCGCCAGCAGCCCGATGGCATGCGGGTACAGCCGGTGCTCCTCGGCCAGGATCCTCGCGCTCAGCGCGGCGACGTCGTCGCCCTCCAGCACCGGCACGACCGCCTGCAGGATCACCGGGCCCCCGTCGAGCGTGTCGTCCACGAAATGCACGGTGCAGCCGGAGAACTTCACCCCGTACTCGAGCGCCTGCTGCTGGGCGTCGAGGCCCGGAAACGCCGGCAGCAGCGAGGGGTGGATGTTGAGGATGCGGTTCGGGTAGGCGGCGATGAAGTATCCGCTCAGCAGCCGCATGTAGCCCGCCAGGCAGACCAGCTCGACCCCGGCGTCCCGCAGCTTGGCAACCAGCTCGCGGTCGTACTCCTCCCGCTCCCGTCCCGCGCTCGCCAGCGCGCAGGCCTTGAGCCCCTGCTGCCGCGCCCACTCCAGCCCCGGCGCATTCGGCCGGTTGCTGAGCACCAGGGCGATCTCGGCTGGAATCGCCTTCGCGGCGCAGGCCCGCGCAATCGCCTGCAGGTTCGAGCCGCGGCCCGAGATCAGGACTCCCAGCTTCATCCTTGGAACACCACGCGCCGCCGTCCGGCAATCACCCGCCCCAGACGCACCGGGTCTTCACCCTGCCGCTTCAGGTGGCGCTCGAACGACGGCGCCTGCGCGGCCGCAACCACGCAGATCATGCCGATGCCGAGATTGAAGGTGCGCAGCATGTCGTCATCGGGCACATCGCCGATGCCTTGCAGGATCGAGAACAGCGGCGGCGGCGTCCAGCTCGACAACTGAACCTCGGCGGCGCAGTTCGCCGGCAGGATGCGCGGCAGGTTCCCCGGAATGCCGCCCCCGGTGATGTGGGCCAGCCCGTGCAGGCGATCGAGCCAGGGCTCGAGCGGCCGCAGGTAGCTGCGGTGCTCGGCCAGCAACGCCTCGCCCACGCTCATGCCCAGCTCGCGCAGCCGCGTGCTCGGCTTGTATTTCGCCGTCTCGAACAGCAGCTTGCGCGCCAAGGCATAGCCGTTGGTGTGCAATCCAGCCGAGCGCAGGCCGATCAGCACATCCCCGGGCCGGATCGCCGCGCCGGTGATCACGTCCTTGCGTTCCACCGTGCCCACGATGCAGCCCGCGAGGTCGTATTCTCCGGCGGCGTAGAATCCCGGCATTTCGGCCGTCTCGCCCCCCAGCAGCGCGCAGCCGTTTTCGCGGCACCCGCGGCTCAAGCCCGCCACCAGATCCGCGACCGTCGCCGGGTTCATCTTCCCCAGCGCGATGTAGTCCAGGAAAAACAGCGGCCGCGCCCCCTGCACCAGGATGTCGTTGACGCAGTGGTTCACCAGATCACGGCCCACGGTGTCGTGGATGCCGGTCTCGAAGGCCAGCTTCAGCTTGGTCCCCACCCCATCCATGCTGGCCACCAGCACCGGATGCCGGGCCGCTTTCGGCAACTGGAAGAGGCCGCCGAAGCCGCCGATTTCGGCCAGCACGCCGGGCGTGAAGCTGGCGCGCGCCAAACGCTTGATGCGCGCCTTGGCGCGCTCGGCGGCCTCGATCGAGACCCCGGCGGAGGCATAGGTGTGCCGCGGCATTCGGAATGAATACTATACGGCAACCCCTGCGTTGCCTGCATTGCCTGCGTTGCCTGCAGTGCCTGCGTTGCCTGCCGTGCCTGCAGTGCCTGCGTTGCCTGCTTTGCCTGCCGTGCCTGCCGTGCCTTCTTACTCGAACCGCAGGGCTTCGATCGGATCCAGCCGCGCCGCCTTCTTCGCCGGATAGAACCCGAAGAAAATTCCGATCCCCGCCGAGAACAGCGCCGCCACCACGATCGATACGAGCGACACGTCCACCGGCCAGCTGGCGAACGCCGAGATCAGCCAGGAGGTGATCAGCCCGAAGAATATCCCGATCACCCCGCCCACCCCCGCCAGCACCAGCGCCTCGATCAGGAATTGCCGCTGCACATCGGCTTCGGTCGCCCCCACCGCCATGCGGATGCCGATCTCCCGCGTGCGCTCGGTCACGCTCACCAGCATGATGTTCATGATCCCGATGCCCCCCACCAGCAAGGACACGCTGGCGATCGAAGCCAGCAAGATCGTCATGATGGTGCTGCTGGCGTTGGCCACGTCCGCGAACGCCGCCAGATTGCGCACGCTGAAGTCGTCCGGCTGCCCCGGCCGGATGCGGTGGCGGCTGCGCAGCAGGTCGGTGATCTGCTGCTGCGCGGCGTCGGTCGCTTCGTCCGAGACCGCCGAGACCGCGATGTTGCTCAGCCAATACTGCCCGCTCAACTTCTTCAGCAGCGTGGTGAACGGGATATAGACGTTGTCGTCCTGGTCGCTGCCCATCCCCGATTGTCCCTTCGGCACCAGCGTGCCCACCACCCGGAACGGCAGGTTCTTGATGCGGATCTCCTTGCCCACCGGATCGGTGCCGTCCGGAAACAGGTTCTGGACCACGGTCGCGCCCAGCACCGCCACGTTGTTGTCGTCGGTCACGTCCTGCGTGCTGAAGCTGGCGCCCAGATCGAACGTCCAGTTGCGGATGTCGAAATAGCTGGGCTCGGTGCCGTTGATGTGCGTGCCCCAGTTGTTCTGCTCGTAGATCACTTGCGCGCTATAGTTGGTTCCGGCCGCCGCCGCGCGCACCGTCGGCACCTGCGCCAGAATCGCCAGCTCGTCGTCGTAGCGCAGCGTCTTGGTCGCGCCCCAGCCCACGTGCACCACCCCCGCCTGGTGGCTCCCCGACTGCACATACAGCAGGTTGCTGCCCATGGCCTGGATGCGCGCCTGCACCTGCTCGCTCGCCCCTTCGCCCACGCCCACCATCGCGATCACCGCGCCCACGCCGATGATGATGCCCAGCATGGTGAGCACCGAGCGCATCTTGTTCCGCGTCAGCGCCCGCATGGCCACCTTCACAATCGAGACGAAGTCCATGGCCAATTATATCGCCCTGGGAGCGGTTGCCGCCGTCCGAAATTCGTGCCCACAATGGATCATGGCGCTCGAATTCACCGCTTCTTGTCTTCAGGATTCCCTCAGCTTGTTCCGCTATTACAAGCAGCTCGGCGAGCGCGCCATGGCGCAGTTGGACGAAGCCCAGCTCCAAGCCACGCTCGACCCCGAGATGAACTCCGTGGCGCAGATCGTCAAGCACATGGCCGGCAACATGCGCTCGCGCTGGACCGGGTTCCCCGAGGCGGACGGCGAAAGCCCCACCCGCGATCGCGACCGCGAATTCGAGGCCCCGCCGGCTTCCCGCGCCGACATCCTGCGGCTTTGGCAGGAGGGCTGGGAGCTGGTCTTCGCGGCGCTAGCGCCGCTGACCGATGCCGACCTCGGCCGCACGGTTCGCATCCGCGGCGAGGCCCACTCGATCACCCAGGCCATCCACCGCCAACTCGCCCATTACGCCTACCATGTCGGCCAGATCGTCTTCCTGGCCAAGCATGTGCGGGGCCCGGCCTGGCAGAGCCTGAGCATTCCCCGCGGGCAGTCGGCGGCCTTCACCCAGCGCGTCGCAAGCGGCGAAGCCTCCCAGCGCTGAACCGCACCCCTGCACGCAGCGGCCGTGCCTGCCGTGCCCGCATTGCCCGCATTGCCTGCATTGCCCGCATTGCCTGCATTGCCTGCTTTGCCTGCATTGCCTGCATTGCCTGCCGTGCCTTACTCGAACCGCAGCGCTTCGATCGGATCCAGATTCGCCGCCTTCTTCGCCGGGTAGTACCCGAAGAAGATGCCGATGCCGGCCGAGAACAGCGCCGCCACCACGATCGAGATCAGCGACACGTCCACCGCCCATTTGGCGATCGCCGAGATCAGCCACGACGTCACCAGGCCGAACAGAATCCCGATGATGCCGCCGATCGAGGCCAGCACCAGCGCCTCGATGATGAACTGCCGCTTCACGTCGGCCTCGGTCGCCCCCACCGCCATGCGGATGCCGATCTCCCGCGTGCGCTCGGTCACGCTCACCAGCATGATGTTCATGATCCCGATGCCCCCCACCAGCAAGGACACGCTCGCGATCGAGCCCAGCAGGATGGTCATGATGCTGCTGGCGGCGTTGGCCGCGTCCGCCACATCCGAGAGGTTGCGCACCTGGAAGTCGTCATGCTGCCCGGCGCGGATGCGATGGCGCGTGTGCAGCAGGTTCGTGATCTGCTGCTCCACGCTGTCGGTCACTTCCTTCGAGCTTGCCGAGATCGAAACATTCGACAGCCAGTTCTGCCCGCTCAGCTTCTTCTGCAGCGTGGTGTAGGGAATGTAGACGTTGTCGTCCTGATCCTGCCCCATGCCCGACTGCCCCTTGGGCTGCAGCGTCCCCACCACCGTGAACGGCAGGTTCTTGATGCGGATGGTCTTGCCCACCGGATCGCTGCCGTCCGGGAACAGGTTCTGGTACACCGTCGTGCCCAGCACCGCCACGTTGTTGTCTTCGCTGACATCGCGGTCGGTGAAGCTCGCGCCCAGGTCGAACGTCCAGTTGCGGATGTCGAAGTAGCTGGGCTCGGTGCCCTGGATGCTCGTGCCCCAGTTGTTGTTGTCGCTGATCACCTGCTGGTGCGTGCTCGTGCCCGCCGCCGCCGCCTTGATCAGCGGTATCTCCTGCAGCATCGCTTCTTCGTCGGCGGGCACCAGCGTCTTGGTCGCCCCGAATCCGATGTGCACCACGCCCGCCTGGCGGCTGCCCGATTGCACGATGATCAGGTTGCTGCCCATGGCCGCGATCTGCGCCTGCATCTGCTCGCTCGCCCCTTGCCCCACGCCCACCATGGCGATGACCGCGCCCACGCCGATGATGATGCCCAGCATGGTCAGGATCGACCGCATCTTGTTGCGGGTCAACGCCCGCAATGCCACCCGAACCACTGATACGAAATCCATAGCGGTGTCCCCGTTTTTTTTCAGCTAGTCGTCTTCGCCCACCACCGGCATGTTCTTGAGCACTTCCTCCGCCGCCGCCGGATGCGGCACCCGCTCGTCCCGCCGGATCTTGCCGTCGCGGAAGGTGATGATGCGCTGGGCGTACTGCGCGATGTCGGGCTCGTGCGTCACCAGCACCAGCGTGATGCCGCGCTCCCGGTTCAGGCGCTGGAATATCCCCATGATCTCCACGCTGGTGCGGCTGTCGAGGTTGCCGGTGGGCTCGTCCGCCAGCAGCAGCGAGGGCCGGTTCATCAGCGCCCGCGCGATCGCCACGCGCTGCTGCTGCCCCCCCGATAGCTGGCTCGGATAATGGTGCTCGCGTTCCGCCAAGCCCACGATCCGCAGCGCTTCGCGCGCGCGCTCGACCCGCTCCGCCGGCGCCAATCGCGCATAAAGCGCCGGCAGCTCGACGTTCTCCAGCGCCGTCGTCCGGCTCAGCAAGTTGAAGCCCTGGAACACGAACCCGATCTTGCGGTTGCGGATGTGCGCCAGCTCCACCTTGTCCAGCGAGCTGACGTCCACCCCGTCCAGCTTGTACAGCCCGCGTGTGGGCCGGTCCAGCCCGCCCACCAGGTTCATGAACGTGCTCTTGCCGCCGCCCGACGCCCCCATGATGGCCACGAACTCGCCCCGGCGGATGGTCACGTCCAGGCCGCGCAGCGCATGCACCTGCACCTCGCCCAGGTCATAGATTTTGTGCACGCCCTCGAATTGGATGACCGGCACGTCCGCGCCCGGCGCCGGCGTTGCGCCGCCCAGCGCGCTGGGCGCGCTCGAGGCCTCGAGTTGATCGGTGGAAGTAGCCACGGGTTTCCCTTCGGCGCTCAGCTTACCGCCCCGGACCCCGGCCGCCGGTCGCGCCCGGCAGCCCGCTGGTGGCGTTCTTCACCAGCTCGCCGGTGATCACGTTGTCGCCTGATTTGAGTTCGCCTTGCAGCACCCGCGTGATGGCCGTGTAGGTGAAGTCGGTGATGCCCGTGCGCACCCGCACCGGCCGCGGCTCCGTCGTTCCCGGGTCCAGGACCCAGATCAGCGCCGTCGTCGGCCGGTTGGCGTCCCCGGCCGCTCCCGATGCGCCTTGTCCGCGCCCGCCGCCGCCGCCCGCCCGCCGTCCGCCCCCGCCGCCCGCGCGCTGGCCGCCGCCAGCCCCCGCCGTGCCCGTGCCCGTCCCCCGCCCTGCGCCGCCGCTGCCGTTGTCCGACATGCCGTACTTGGCCAGCACGTCCCGCAGCTCTTGCGGCTTCAAATTGGGCTTGAAGCGCAGCGCCGAGTTCGGCACCTCCAGCGTGTTCTTCGCGCTCGCCACCGGAATGTTCACGTAGGCCGTCATGCCCGGAAACAGCTTCTCATCCGTGTTCGTGAACTGGATGATGGTGTCGTACTCCACCACGTTCTGCACCGTGGTCGCGAACTTGCGCCGCTGCAGCACCGTGCCGTGGTACACCGTGTTCGGGAACGCATCCACCGTGAAGGTGGCATCGTCGCCGTCCTGCAGGCGCCCCACGTCGCTCTCGTCGGTTTGCGTGTACACCCACATCGTGTTCAGATCGGTGGCTTCGCTGAACAGCAGCGGCGCCGAGAACGAGCTCGCCACCGTCTGCCCCACGTCCACCGCCCGGTTGATGATCACCCCGTCCACCGGAGCGTAGATCTCGCAATATCCCAGATTCGTCTGCGCCGTCTCCACCGCCGCCTGCCGGCTTTGCACCGTCGCCTTGGCTTGCGCCACCGCCGCGCCCGCCGCCGTCAGCGCCGCCTGGTTCTGCTTCAGCCCGGCGTTCGCGCTCGCCAGCTCCGCCACGTCGGTCTGGTACGTGGCCACATCCGTGTCCCGCTGCGAGGCCGACACGATCCCCTGCTGGAACAGGCCCACCGTGCGGTCCCGCTGCAGCGTCGCCTGGTTCAAGGCCGCTTTCGCCTTGTCCACGTTCGCCTCGCCGTTCACCACGTTGGCCTGCGCCACCGCCACCTGCGCCTGCGCCGATTCCACCGCGGCTTGCGAGTTCGCCAAATCGGACTTCGCCGTGGACAGCGCGTTCTGGTACACCGAGGAATCAATCTCCGCGATCACCTCGCCGGCCTTGACCTTGCTGTTGAAATCCACGTTGATCTTCGTGATCTTGCCCGAGACCTGCGCGCCGATTGAAATCGTCTTCACCGGGTTCACCACCCCTGTCGCCTGCACCACCGAAGTGATGTTGCCGGTCTTGGCGGCGGACGTGAAGTACGTCGGCGCCGACGTCCGGCTGGCGAAGTACACGATCGCCGCCACCACCAATGCCACTGCGACGATCAACGCTTGCATTCCGCGCGAGCGGAACGGGGAATTTTTGCGGCCCTCAGTTGCCATGGAAACGTAGTCTACCCTTCGCTGGTCTTTGCCTCGACACCTTTGAGAACGCCGTCATGGGCCGGGCGGTTACACTCAATCGCCGCCCCCGCAGCCTTGCCTTCCACAGGCCCAAATTGTTCACAAGATGAGGGTTGCCGGTATCAGCGCGCACCCGATCCCCGCTGGCCGCAACCGAAGGTATTATACAGACCTGGCTCGGTCCCCGCGACCTATTCTCTACTCCGGCCGCCCTCCCCATGACCTCCCCATCCCCCTCGCCCCTTCCACCCTCCCGCCCCCATTCCTCACCCCAATGGCCGGTGGAGGAGGTGGCCCGCATCTACCACCTGCCGCTGTTCGAGCTCATCGAACAGGCCCATGCCGTCCACCGCCAGCACCACATCCGCCCTGCCGAATCCGAGGGCCCCGCGCAAGCCGAAGTCCAGCTCTGCCACTTGCTCTCCATCAAGACCGGCGGCTGCCCCGAGGATTGCGCCTACTGCCCCCAAAGCGCCCGCTACCACACCGCGGTCGAGCCCAGCAAACTGCTCGAAACCGAAACCGTCATGGCCGAGGCCGAGCGCGCCCGCGCCGCCGGCGCCACCCGCTTCTGCATGGGAGCCGCCTGGCGCAATCCCAAGCCCGGGCCGGAATTCGACCGCGTCCTCGATATGGTCCGCGGCGTCTCCGCACTCGGCCTCGAGGTCTGCTGCACCCTCGGCATGCTCTCTTCCCAACAGGCGCAAGCCCTGGCCGACGCTGGCCTCACCGCTTACAACCACAACCTCGACACTTCGCCCGAATTCTACGGCCACGTCATCTCCACCCGCACCTATCAAGACCGCCTCGACACCCTCGAGCGCGTCCGCAGCGCCGGCATCTCCGTCTGCTGCGGAGGCATCCTGGGCATGGGCGAAGGCGAGCACGACCGCGTCCGCCTGCTCGCCACCCTCGCCAATTTAAGCCCGCCCCCCGAGAGCGTCCCCATCAACGCCTTGGTTGCGGTCGAGGGCACGCCCCTCGCCCGCCCCGCCCCCGACGCCCCGCGCCCAACCCTCGACCCCTTCGAGTTCGTCCGCGCCATCGCCACCGCCCGCATCCTCATGCCGCGCTCCAGGGTCCGCCTCAGCGCTGGTCGCCTCGCGCTCAGCGACGAAGCCCAAGCCCTGTGCTTCTACGCCGGCGCCAACTCCATTTTCGTGGGCGAGAAGCTCCTCACCACCCCCAACCCCGAGGTCGGCCACGACCACCGTTTGCTCCAAACCCTCGGCCTGCGCCCCGAAAAAAGCGGCCAGGGATCTGCGTTCAGCCACCCGCGGCAGCCGCAGCCTTTGGAGCAAGCCCTTGAGCATCGTTTGGCCGAACGCGAGCAGCAGCACCTGCGCCGGCGGCTGCGCCGGCCCGAAGGCCTCGATTTCTGCTCCAACGACTATTTGGGCTTGGCCCGCCATCCCGACATCCGCGCCGCCTTGGCCCAGGCGCTCGCCGATGGCATTGAGTTGGGATCGGGCGGCTCGCGCCTGGTGCGCGGCAACCACCAGGCTTTTGCCGCGCTCGAACTTCAAGCCGCCGCCTGGCAGCGCACCGAGGCGGCCCTGTTTTTTTCCTCCGGCTACGCCGCCAACCTCGGCGTGCTGGGCGCGCTGCTGCGCCGCCAGGATACCGTCTTCTCCGATGCCTGCAATCACGCCAGCTTGATCGACGGCATCCGCCTCAGCGGCGCCCGCGCCGTGATCGTTCCCCACAACGATTCCGGCGCCTTCGCCGCCGCCCTGCGCCGCCATCCCGCCATGCAGGGCCAGCGGCGCTGGCTCGTGGTCGAGTCGCTCTACAGCATGGACGGCGATCTCGCCCCGCTTGAAGATTACGCCTCCATCTGCGCCCACTCCGGCGTCGCCATGATCGTGGACGAAGCCCACGCCACCGGCCTCTTCGGCCGCGATGGCGCCGGCTTCGTGGCCGCCGGGAGCCCGCGCTTGCGCGCCGCCGTGGCCGCGCATCTCCATCCCTGCGGCAAAGCCCTGGGCGCTTCAGGCGCCCTCGCTGCCGGTTCTCGCGCGCTGATCGAAACCTTGGTCAACCACAGCCGCGGCTTCGTCTTCTCCACCGCCCCCGCCCCGCTCGCGGCCGTTCAAGTCGCTGCAGCCATTCGCGTCATCCAGCGCGAGCCCGCGCGCAGCGCCGACGTGCGCGCGCTCGCCCTCGCCCTCCGCGCCCGTCTCCAGGCCTGGGGCGTCTCGGCGCTCGGCCACCCCGAATCCCCGATCGTGCCCGTCCTCGTCGGCGAGGATGCCCGCGCCTTGGCGGTGGAGGCCGAGTTGGCCGCGGCGGGCTTCGATGTCCGCGCCATCCGCCCCCCCAGCGTGCCCGTCGGCACCGCCCGCCTCCGCATCACCGTGCACGCCGGCCAGCCGGCCAGCGATCTCGAACGCTTGGCCGGCCTGCTCGCCGCCGCCATGCGCGTCGCCCCGGAGGCGGCCTCTGTCGTCTGAGCTCGGCTGCTTCGTCACCGGCACCGATACCGACGTCGGCAAGACCGTCGTCTCCGCCCTGCTCTGCCTCCGCACCCCCGGCGCGCATTATTGGAAGCCGATTCAATGCGGCTTCGATCCCTCCACAGATCGCGATCAGGTCGCCCGCCTCGCCCGCCTCCCCCTCCAGCGCATCGTGCCCGAAGCTTACCGCCTCGCCCTGCCCGCCTCGCCCCATGTCGCCGCCGCCGCTGCCGGCATCACCATCGAGCGCGCCCGCCTTCAGCTCCCGAACACCGCCGGCCCAATCATCGTTGAAGGCGCCGGCGGCATCCTCGTTCCGCTCAATGACCGCGAAACCATGGCCGACCTCATGGCCTGGCTCGGCCTGCCCGTGGTTCTCGTCGCTCGCACCGCCCTCGGCACCATCAACCACACCCTGCTCAGCCTGGAAGCCCTGCGCTCGCGCGGCCTGCGCGTCCACGGCTTGGTGCTCAACGGCGATCCCGTTCCCGCCACCACCGCCACCCTCCGCACCTGGGGGCGTGTGCCCATCCTCGCCCAAATCCCGCCGCTCCAACCGCTGAATGCAGCCAGCCTCGCCGACGCCGCCCGCCGCTGGCCGGAGCCTGCCGATGCCTGAGAGCCGCGTCTGGTATCCCTACACCCAAATGCTCGATCTCGCCCCTCCGGTCGAGATCGTGCGCGGCCAGGGCGCCTGGCTCATCGCCCGCGACGGCACCTGCTACCTCGACGCCATTAGTTCCTGGTGGGTCACCCTCCACGGCCACGCCCAGCCCCGCATCGCCGCCCGCATCGCATCCCAAGCCGCCCAGCTCGAGCAGGTCATCCTCTCCGGCTTCACCCATCCGCTCGCCGAAGAACTCGCCCATCGCCTGGTCGCCATTGCGCCCCCCGGCCTCACCCGCGTCTTCTACTCCGATGACGGCTCCACCGCCGTCGAGGTCGCCTTGAAGATGGCGCTGCAATATTGGCAGCAGCGCGGCCAGCCCCGGCGTCGCCGCATCGTGGCCCTCGAGCACGCCTACCATGGCGACACCTTCGCCGCCATGGCCGTCAGCGCCCCCTCGCCCTTCACCGCCGCCTTCGATGCCTGGCTGGCGCCGCTGCAGGCCTTCGTCGCCCGCGTTCCGTCCCAAGGCCCGGATGCGCTCGCGCATCTGGAGTCGCTGTTCGCCGATCAGGGCCAGGAGATCGCCGCCCTCATCGTCGAGCCCCTGCTGCAAGGCGCCGGCGGCATGCTCGTCCAGCCCGTCGAATTTCTTCGCGGCGTGCGCGCGCTTTGCCACCGCCACCGCGTCCTGCTCGTCGCCGACGAGGTCCTCACCGGCTTCGGCCGCACCGGAACCATGTTCGCCTGCGGGCAAGCCGGCATCGTCCCCGACCTGATGTGCCTCTCCAAAGGGCTCACCGCTGGCTTCCTGCCCATGGCCGCCACCCTCGCCAACGAGGAAATCTTCTCCGCCTTCCTCTCCCGCGACCGCCGCCAGACCCTGTTCCACGGCCACTCCTTCACCGGCAATCCTCTCGGCTGCGCGGCCGCGCTTGCCAGCCTCGACCTCTTCGCCTCCGAGCCCGTGCTCGAGCGCGTCGCCGCCATCGCCGCCGTGCATGCACGTCGGCTTCAGCGCCTGCGCGCGCATGCGCTCGTCCGCGATGCCCGCCAAGCCGGCTCGGTCGCCGCCCTCGAGTTGAAGCTCGATGGCGGCTACCTGGCCGACGCGGGTCCGCGCCTGCGCCAGTTCTACCTGGAGCAGCGTCTCCTGCTTCGCCCGCTCGGCTCCGTGGTGTACGTGCTTCCGCCCTACTGCACCACCGAAGCCGAGCTGGATTGGACCTGGGATGTGATCGAGGCGTCGCTGAATTTCATCAGCCACTCGATCTGAACGCGACCTACAGTACGGTCACGTCTTCGGCCAGCAGCCCCTTCGGGCCCTGCTTGACCTCGAACTCCACCGCCTGGCCCTCGGCCAGCGAACGGTATCCCTCTCCCTTGATGGCGGTGTAGTGCACGAATACATCCTCACCGCTCATGCGGGTGATGAAGCCGTAGCCCTTGGCGTTGTTGAACCACTTCACAGTACCTTGCTCTTTCACTGACTACCTCGTGAATATTGAAAATGCGCCTGAGCCGAGGCCCTCATTTGCCAACGCTCAAACTCGGGCAGAAGAATACCACGGATCAATCCCTCAGTGACATTAATCTCCGCGCGGTTCAGCCCCGCTAGGGCTTTTCACCAAGCCTGCAGCGCGTTCGCCAAACGGTCGAGCTGGGCGCGGACGACGGCGGAACTGCGGTCCACATTGTTGCTCAACAGCGAAAACGCCAGCATCTCCCCGTGCCGGGTCACGACGTACCCGCTGAGCGAGTTGACATGGCTCAAGGATCCGGTCTTGGCCTCGAGCTGGCCGCTCGCCGCTGCATTCACGAAGCGATGCTCGAGCGTGCCGTCCGCGCCCGCCACCGGCAGCAGCCCCTTCCACGCCTGCGCTTCCGGCTGCCCTTGCATGTATTGCAGCAGCCGCACGATGCCGGCCGGGGTCGCCAGATCCGTCCGCGAAAGCCCCGAGCCATCGCCGAGCGCCGCATCATCGTCGCCCAGCCCCGCGTTGTGCAAGAATTTGCGCACCACCGCGGCGCCTGCCGCGGCCTCGGTTTGTCCCGGCGCGGCTGCGCCCTGCAGTTTTCCCAGCACCCGCAGCATCAGCTCGGCTTCCAGATTCTGGCTCACCTTCGCCGTCCCTTGCAGCACCAGGCTCAGCGGCGGCGAATCCCACGCCCCTAGTTCGTATCCGCGCGCCGCCGGGCGCTCGTGCTGCGCCCGCGCCGAACCCGTAACCTCCACCCCCGCCTCGATCAGCGCCTGCCGCAAGAGTTGAGCCGCATACAGCGCCGGCGCCCGGACCGCCAAGGCCTCCAGCTCGCCTTTGCTGTCGGCGGCGATTCCGCCTTCCAGCACCAAGCCTCCGCTGGCGGCATCTTCCCGGAGCCGCAGCCGCGTCCGCGAACCCGCCGGCAACGTCACCGCCAGATTGCGCAGTTGCGGCGGCAGCAGCGCCGGCGCCCAGGCCAGCACCGGCGCTGCGCCCGCGGCCGCCCCCGGCGCGATCTGCAAGTACCGCGTGCTGTCGTTCAGCGTCAGTGCCGATACCGGCGCCCCGTAGTCCCAAAGCTCGTCGCCGATCGCCCAGCCATCGGGATACGGATCGTCGCTGAAATAGCTGTCGTCGCCCACGATATCGCCGCGGATCCGCTTCACCCCGTGCGCGATTAGTTGCTGGGCCAGCGCCCGCGGCACCGCCTCGAGATCGTAGGGCAGCGACGGACCCGAGGGTTCGTGCGTGTACGGATATTTCTTGCCCGAGAGGCTCGGATCCCCGACCCCAATCAGCGTCACATCCCCGGCGATCTCCCCCGCCTCGTCCGGCGGCGCGCCTGCCTGCACCGCGGTATGGAAACGGAAGTTCGGACCCAGCAAGTGCAGCGCCGCCGCCAGCGTGAACAGCTTCGCGTTCGACGCCGGCGTGAACCAGCGCTCGCCGTTCACGCTGTACAACACCCGCTTCCGGTCCAATGAATAAACGTAGACCCCCCAAAAACCTTTCTGGAACTGTGGGTTGGCGAGAATCCCGTCCAGGCGCCGCGCCAAGGCCCGATCGCGAGCCGTCGGCCCACTCCCCGCCAGCAGGCTGACCAGCAGCCCCACCCCGACCAAAATGCGGTATAATCGTGACATCTCGTTCCCACTACAGGCGCAGGTCCTGAACCTGCGTTGCCGGCAGCGCCGGCGGTGCCTGCGGTGCCTGCTCTGCTTTTTTTCCCATGCAACGTTTCTTCGCCATTATTCTACTCACGGTCGCGCTGGCGGCAGCTCCCATCTCCGCCCGTGGCCCTGCGCCCGTGGCTCGGGCCAAGAATTCTGCGCCGAATCCGGTGGCATTTTCGGTCGCCAAGCCGCCCTACCAAGTGGGCATTGCCAGTTGGTACGGCGCTTGGTTCCAAGGCAAGGAGACCACCAACGGCGAGCATTTCAACATGTACGCCATGACGGCCGCCCATCGCCAGCTTCCCTTCGGCACCCGGGTCAAGGTCACCAACCTGCTCAACCAGCGCTCGGTGACCCTGCGCATCAACGACCGCGGCCCGGTGCCCGCCAGCCGTGTGATTGACCTCAGCTACGCCGCCGCTCGCGCCATCGGCTTCTATGAAGACGGCCTCATCCCCGTCCGCATCGACCTGGTGCCCTCACACTGAACGTGCCCGAGGAACGCCTCCAGAAACTGATCTCCCAGGCCGGCATCGCCTCGCGCCGCCATGCCGAGCAGATGATCTCCTCGGGCCTCGTCACCGTCAATGGCCAAGTCGTCTCCGAGCTGGGCTCCAAGGCGAACGCCTCGCGCGACCGCATCGTGGTCCAGGGCAAGCTGCTTCGCCCCGCCCGCCAGTTGCATCACCTGCTCTTTTACAAACCCAAGGGCGTGGTGACCACGCTCGACGATCCCGAAGGCCGCCCCAGCATCAAGGACTACCTGCGCGGCATTGACGAGCGCCTCTACCCCGTCGGCCGCCTCGATTTCCACACCGAAGGGCTCCTGCTGCTCACCAACGACGGCGAGCTCGCCAACAAAATCCTGCGCGCCAGCACCGCGCTCCCCAAGACCTATTGGGCCAAGGTCGCCGGCCGCCCCAGCGAAGAGGCGCTCGTCAAGCTTCGCCAGGGCGTCTACGTCGATGGCCGCCGCACCGCCCCCGCCCAAGTGCGCTGGCTTCGCCACAGCCGCGCCAGCGGACGCGAGCGCCAGCGCGCCGGCGTCTATCGCACCTCGGAAGAAAACCCCTGGCTCGAAGTCGTCTTGATCGAAGGCCGCTACCACCAAATCCGCAAGATGTTCCAGTCCGTCGGCCACCCGGTTGAGAAGCTGAAACGCGTGGCCATTGGACCCCTGGCCATCGGCAACCTAAAATCAGGCCAGATGCGCCCCCTCACCGAACTCGAAATCCGCCACCTCCGCCAAAACGCCCAGCCCCGCCGGAGCGCCCCGCGCCCATGACCCGTTCTCTTTGCGTGGTGTGCGGGCCTTGGCGTCTTTGCGTGAATTGTGTTGTGTTTGCATGCGGCCAGCAGGAAACCTCTCATGTCTAGCTTCGGCAACGCGGTCAGTTGGATCCTGGTCTTCCATCTCATCGGCATGGTGATGTGGATCGGCGGCCTCTTCATGGCTCTTTCCGCCGCCGCCGCCAAGCAGGCGCAGCTCGCTCAGCGCGGCCTGCGCCGCTTCGCCCATCCCGGCGCCGCCCTGATGATCATCACCGGCGGGCTGCTCTTCTATGCGCTGCCGTTCGTCCGCTTGCAAGCCTGGCTCCACGCCAAGCTGCTGCTCGTCGCCATCCTGATCGTGATGGACTTGCTCCTTGCCGCCCGCATCCGCCGCATGCCGGCGCAGGTGCCGACCCGCGGGCAGCTTGCCCTCTTCCACAGCGTCATCGGCACCCTGTTCCTGTTCATCCTCATCCTGGTCCTGATCAAGCCCTTCTGATCCCATTCAGATCCATGCACCCGGCCTACCTCACCGTGTTGCTGGCCTGCACCGCGGCCGTGGTGTGGCTCGTCGTCTGGCGCCTGCTTCAACTCCGCACCCGCCCCCGCCCCACCCGCGCCCGGCTGCTCAACGAATGGATTTGGACGGTGATTCCTCTCGCCGTGCTGATCGTCCTGCTCTGGGCCGCGCTTCATCGCGGCTGAATTCGCCTCATGTCAAAATAAGAGCTTGCCCCGCGTGCAGCATTCATCGAAGTCCATCGCCGCCACGCCGGGCCGCCCCGTGGCTGCCCCCGCCCTCGCGGCGCCGCGCTCGCTCGCCGATCGCGCCGGTGATTGCCTCGCCCTCACCAAGCCGCGCGTCACCCTGCTCGTCGTCCTGACCGCGGTCGCCGCTTGCTACGTGGCCGCCCAGCAGGCCCTCGCCAGCACGTTGCTCGTCTACTTGGCCCTCGGCACCGGCCTCCTCGCCGGCGGCACCGCCGCCCTCAACCAGCTCTGGGAGCGCCGCACCGACGCATTGATGTCGCGCACCCGCGCCCGCCCGCTGCCTGCGGGCCATCTGCAACCGCCGCCCGCGGCGCTGTTTGGCGGCGTCCTCGCATTGGCGGGTGCCACCACCCTGGCCATCGGCGTGAACTGGTTGTGCGCCGAAGTGGGCTTGGCCACCACCGCCATTTATCTGCTGGCCTATACGCCCATGAAGTTCCGCTCGCCGCTCAGCACCGTGGTGGGCGCCCTGCCCGGCGCCGGCCCCATCTTGATGGGCTGGGCCGCGGCCCGCGGCACCCTTGGCCTCGGCGCCTGGATCCTGTTCGGCATTCAGTTCCTCTGGCAGTTCCCGCATTTCCTCGCGATTGCCTGGCTCTACAAAGAGCAGTACGAGCGTGCCGGCATCCGCATGCTGCCGGTCGTCGATGAAAACGGTTCCGAGACCTCGCGCCAAGTGCTCCTCTACAGCTTGGCCCTCATTCCCGTCAGCCTGCTGCCCGCGCTCGTCGGCCTCAGCGGCCCGGCCTACTTCGTCGGCGCGCTCGTGCTCGGCGTCGCCTTGCTCGCCGCCAGCCTCCAGAGCGTCCGCGCCAAGACCCGTGCCAGCTACTTGCGGCTGCTCCGCGCCAGCGTCCTCTACCTGCCGCTGCTGTTCGCGCTCATGGCCTGGGACCGCGTCTTCCATCCCTGACCGTGCTCCCCGCCACGATTGCGCTGCTGAACCTCGCCTGCGCGCTCTTGCTCGTCTGGGGCCTGTATTGCATCAAGCACGGCCGCGTCCGCGCCCACCGCGCCGCCATGCTCTCCGCCTTCGGCGTCTCGCTGCTGTTCCTGGCGGTTTATCTCGTACACCACTGGCGCTCCGGCATCGTCTATTACTCCGGTGGTGGTTGGCATCGCACCCTCTACCTGTGGATCCTCGGCACCCACACCCCGCTCGCCGCCATCGTTCCGCTCTTGGCGCTGGTCACCCTCACCCTCGGCCTCCGCGGCCGCTACCGCCGCCATCGCCGCTGGGCGCGCTGGACTTGGCCGATCTGGATGTACGTATCCATCTCCGGAATCGCCGTGTACTGGATGCTCTACCGGTGATGGCGACCCCCGCCACTTTGGAACCCCAGTTGCAAGAATGATTCCAGCAATCAGGTCATAGGAGGATATTCATGTCGCTCAAGTCCGGCGCATTTGCAGCACTTGCACTCATCCTTTTTGCCCTTCCGGCCATGGCTCAAGCTCCGGCGCGGTACACCTTCTTCGGCGGTGCCCTGCTCGGAACCCCCAATGGTTTCAGCGCCGGTGCCGGTCTGACCTTCAATATCAACCGCAACGTCAGCTTCGATCCCACCGCCGCCGTGGGCCGCAGCGGCCACACGGGACTTTTTACCCTCGATGGCGTCTTCCGCTACGAATTTCACGTCGATGATGAGGTCGTAATTCCCTACCTCCTCGGCGGCGTCGGCTTGGCGCAGTGGGGCTCCTCGACCCATGGCTCCGGCATTGCCGGCGTCGGCGCGCGCTTCCCCATCGGCCACCATGCCTGGATCGTCCCCGAAGTCCGCGGCGCCACCCACGGTCTCGCCCGCTTCACCATCGGCATCAGCAAGAGCTTCTGAGCGATCGCGTAAAATCATTGCAGTGAAGGCCAAGGCCCCATTGCTTCTCCTCGGGCTGGCGCTGGGCTTGGCGGCCTTGCTGGTCGCCACCGGCAGCGGCTTGCGTTCCCCCGCCGCTCCCAGCGCCAACGCCGTCGCCACCGTGCCCGCCGAAGCCGACGCCGCCGTCGGCCAGCTCGTGCTGCAGCGCTGCGGCACCTGCCATGGCCTCGAGACCCTGAGCCATAACCCGCAGGACGCCGCCGGCTGGTCCAAGACGGTCGCCACCATGACCCAGATGGGCGCCCAAGTCGCCCCCAGCGAGCGCGACGCCCTCATCACCTACCTCGCCCGCCACTTCGGCAAGTAGCCTCGAGCATCAGGCAAGCCCGACAAGCTGGGACCGCGGGCGTCCCGCCCGCCCCCGGGCAACCGGAGCCGCCAGCCCGCCAAGCTGGGACCGCGGGCGTCCCGCCCGCCCCCGCGGCAGCCCCGATCCGCCGAGGGGGCTGCGAGCGTCTCAGCGAGCACGCCCTGCCGAGCGTGAAGCGGGTCGCGGGGCGAATCCTCGCGGGGTCCCGCGCCAGTCAATCGTTGGCGGCGCGATGCCCATTTTCGACGCCAAGAACCAGCGCGCAGTTGACTGGTACGGCCGCTACGGCGCCGTTCCGCTCGAAGCCCGCCCCCTTACGCTTGTGCTGCCGCTGGCAACCTTCCTGAGCGAACTATGGTCGGCCGACCGCGATTTTTCCCGTTTTGGCGGCCTCCGCGTGCGCAACCCGCTGGTCGAGCCCAAGGCTAAGAACGAAGCGTGACCGGAACTACGGTGACCCCGCCAGTTCACCGCCACTTGATGCTGCAGCCGATGCTCGGCCGCTGCTCCGGGCTCACCGCCGCCCCGAGCAGCAGCGCATCCATCGCGGCCCGCAAATCGCGGCCGGTGACCGGGCGGCCGTTGCCCGGTCGGCTGTCGTCCAGCTGGCCGCGGTAGGCGAGCTTGCGGCCGCGGTCGAACAGGAAGAAGTCGGGCGTGCACGCCGCCCCGTACGCCCGCGCCACTGCCTGGCTCTCGTCGTAGAGCAACGGAAAAACAAAGCCCTGCTCCCGCGCCATGGCCGCCAGCCGCGGCGGCGCGTCGTCGGGATAGGCCGCCGCATCATTCGAGCTGATCGCCACCATTCCGGCGCGGCCTTGGTAGTCCCGCCCCAGCCGCCCCAATTCCCCTTGCACATGCACCACGTAGGGACAATGCCGGCAAACGAACATCACCAGCAAGGGTTGCGTTGCGGCGAAATCGCGCAAGGCCACGCTGCGGCCGTTCGAAACATCCGGCAGGGCGAAGTTCGGCGCCGGCGTTCCCAGCGCCAGCATGCTGGACTCGACCGCCACGGCTAGCGCACGTGCGCGGCGATCATCTCCGCCAGCTCGGTCGAGGTGCCTTGGTTCGGGGTTCGATCCTGCCAGGCCGGCACGTCCAGGCTGTAGCGGTGCTCGGCCAGCGTCTGGGTGTTGCGCATCGCCCAATCGTGCTGGTCAATCTGCAGCAGCACCGAAGCGATCGGAATCTGTCCCGCGAAGATGTGCGGCCGCAGCTCCTCCAGGAAGCTCTGCCCTTCCCGGTCGCCGCGCAGCCCCAGCGTCAAGTGCAGCTTGTGGTACATCAGCTTTTCCATCATCAGCGGCAGCCGCAGCTTGGTGTCCCGCTGCGGATGGTTCACGTAAATGCTGCGCATCCGCTTGGCGATGGCGCTGTAGTCGAAGGTGCGCGAGACCAGCCGCATGAAGCCCTCCTGCAGCTGCCGCGGCGTCATCTTCATCGGCACGAACACCGTGTGGTGCGCGTCGTAGAGCTTGGCCTTCACCGTCAGGATCCGCCCCTCGCCCAGGAACCGCTTCCATTGGTTCGCGGTCGGCGTCAGGATGTTGAAGTACGGGTACAGCACGTCGCAGCGGTCGAAGAAATCGTAGGCCGAATCGAAGCTCGCCAGCGTGTCGCTGTCGGTCCCGAAAATGAAGCTCGCGATCACCTCCATGCCGTGCTCGCGCATGGTGTGAATCGCGTCGTCGTACTTGAAGGCGATGTTGTGCAGCTTGTTGTAGCTGCGCAAGGTCTCCGGGTCCTGGCTCTCCAGCCCCATGAAGATGTTGTAGAACCCCGCCTCCTCCAGCAGCGCCAGCGCCTCTTTGTCCTTGTAGACGTTGATCGTCATCTGCGAGCCGAACACCGGGCGGAATTTCGGGTACCGCGCCCGCAGCTTGATGATCGCCCGCAGCAGCTCCTTCATCGTCCGCGGGTGCCCGAAGATGTTGTCGTCCACGAAGAAAATCGGGCGGTAGAAAATCCGCCCCATCAAATCGTTCTTGAAAATCACTTCCAGCTCGCGGCACAGGTTCTCCGGCGACTTGTAGCGCATGTCGTGCCCCAGCATCTGCACGATCGAGCAGAAATCGCAGCTGAACGGACACCCCCGGCTTGCCTGCAGCGTCAGCGACACCTGGTGCAGCCACTCCCAGCGCCGCACCCGCGGCAGATGCACGCACTTCGACATGTCGGTCTTCTGCGTCTGCTCGTAGATCGGCTTCAGCCGGTTCGCCCGCGCGTCTTTGAGCATGTCTTCCCAAACGTATTCGGCTTCCGTGGTGCAGATCGCGTCCGCATGCGCCAGGCTGTTTTGCGGAATCATGAACGGGTGGTACCCGCCCATCACCACCTTGATCTTCCGCCGGCGAAAATGGTCGGCGATCTGGTAGGCGCGCGTGGCGTTGGTCACCATCACCGTGATCGCGACCAGGTCCACATCGGCGTCCAGGTCCAGCTCGCGCAGGTTCTCGTTCACCACCGTGAGCTGCACCCAATCCGGCGTCAGCGCCGCCAGCGCCTCCAGCCCGTTGAATTGCAGCCCGTAGCTCTTGCCCTTCAGCGGCCAGAACGCGAGCTCGTGGATCCGCTCCATGCTGAACTGGGTGCGGACTTGCGACTGCGGATCGCGTTTGGGATAGACAAGAAGTACGCGCATGTATTGGAGCCCCCAAGGCTCCCGCCCATCATCGCCGACTGAACCTCCCTAAGCCTACGGCTGATTGGCCGAAGTTTGCAGCTTTTTCTTTGCCTCGGCCGGTTCCCGCTCCCTCCGCAGCCTCAAGATGCCTTCCAACGCCCCCGCCACCGCCTCCGGGGAACCCAGCCAGTACTGTGCTGCCGAGCTCCGCGGCGACTCCGCGTGGGCCACTTTAACCCCAATGATGTGAGCATCCGCCAGCCCGAATACGTCCTCGTCCGTGTTGTCGTCGCCAAAATAAATGACCAGGTCGCATTCCAGCCGCGCCCGCAGCCGTTGCACCGCCTGCCCCTTGGTCAGGGCCGCTGCCGGCAGCAATTCAGCCACTTGCCGCCCCAGCAACACCCGGAAGTCGCCCTCGCCCGCAAGCTCCGAAAATGCCTGCCGGATCGCCTCCGCCTGCTCCGGTGCCTTGCGGAAATGCACCGCCAGCGAGAATGGCTTGGCCTCGAGCTTCGCCCCCGGCCACGCCCCCATCCGCCTCCGCAGCCGCTCCGCCGCTTCCGCCAGCTCCGCTCGCATCTGCTGGTGCCGCCCGCGCCCGGGGTTCAATTCCGGGCTGCTCTCGTTCCCGTGCCCGCCGATATACCAGCACCCTGCGATCGGGCACCGCGCCCGCAGGTCGCTGAGCGCCCGTCCGCTCACCACCGCCACCCGCGTGTCGCGTCGCTCGGCCAGTGCGCTCAGCGCCGCGGCCGCTTGCGGCAGCGCCCGCGCTTGCCCCGCGTCCGTGACGATCGGCGCCAGCGTGCCGTCAAAATCAGCGGCGATGAGCAGGCGCGAGCTGCTTCGCAGCCGTTCGCTCCACGGATTGGGTGGATCGCTTGGCCATGCCCTCGTCGCGCCCTTCAGAATTGCCGAATCTCGCACGCTCTCCTGTTCCGTTCCCCTCTTGCACGTCGAATTCCCGCTGCCGTATCGCCCGCAGGATCTCCCGCGCCCACACCCCGATGTCATAGTGAGCCACCCGCCAGCGCAAGCGCCGCATCCGCTCCCGCCGCTCCGCCTCGCCCATCGTCAAGGCGGAATGGATCGCCTCGGCGAATCCATCCGTGGCATAGGGATTGATCAGCACCGCTTCCCGCAGCGCGCGCGCCGCGCCCGTGAATTCGCTCAGCAGCAGCACCGCATCGTCCCGCCCCGCCGCCACGAATTCCTTGCTGACCAGGTTCATCCCGTCGTGCAGCGACGACACGATCACCGCATCCGCCGCTCGGTACCAGTTCCACACCTTCTCCGGCTCCACGTAAATGTGCAGCGGCCGCACCGGCTTCCACTCCGGCGTCTCCAAGACGCCGTTGATCCGTGCCACCATCCGCTCCACCGCCTGGGCGTAGTCGCGGTACGCTCGCACCGTGGTCCGGCTCGGCGTCGCGATGTGGACGAACTCCACCCGCCCCTTCCACTCCGGGTGCCGCTCGAACAGCCGCTCGATCGCCTGCAGCCGCTCCACGATCCCCTTGGAGTAATCCAGCCGCTCGACGCTGATCACCAGCTTCCGGCCCTCGCCGCCGTTGTATTTCTGCCGCAGCCCCTCGGCCTCCCGCAGCGCCGCCGGCTCGCGCGCGGCTTGCTGGATGTGGTGGTAATCCACGCTCATCGGAAACGCCGCCACGCTCGTCCGGCTCGCGCCCCCATGCACCGCGTTGCTTTCCCGATCCACCCGCACCTGCAGCTCCCGGTCCACCGTCTCCAGGAAATTGTTGCAGTGGTACGGCAGGTGGAATCCCAGCAGATCGTTGCCCAGCAGGCCCCGCAGCAGTTCTTTTCGCCACGGGCAGATCCGGAACGCTTCCGGGTTCGGCCAGGGAATGTGCCAGAACTGCGCGATCACCGCCTTCGGACACCGCGCCCGCAGCATCGTCGGCAGCATCGCCAAATGGAAATCCTGCACGAAGATCACCGCCGAATCCCCATCCACCTCGTCCGCCACCGCATCCGCGAAGATCTGGTTCGCCTGCAAGTACGCCTTCCACCACCGCTCCTCGAATCGCGGCTGATGGTAGGCGATATGGCACAGCGGCCACAGCGTCGAGTTGGCGAACCCGGTGTAGTAATCCTGCTGCAATTTGGGCGGCAAGAAGATCCGGCGCAGCGTGTACTCCACCCCCGGCGTCGGCCCCACCCTCCCGCGTTCATCCACCCGTTCCTGGTCCGCATTGCCGCTGGCCGCCGCCACCCAGGTTCCCCGCGTCGCCTGCACGATCGGCTCCAGCGCCAGCGTCAGCCCGCTGGGCGGCTTCTCTACCCGCACCGCCCCTCCCTCGCTGTGCCGCACGTGCGCGAACGGCTGGCGGTTCGATACCACGATGAACCGCCGGCCCTCGAGTGACGTGATTTCCTGCAGCAGCCCCTGCGCGCCTACCATAGAGAGTGCGGCTTCATTAGCCCGGCTATTTCCAATGATATCAAGCGCTGCCATCGCTTTCGAATGCCTCTCGCCATGCGTCAACGATGGCGCCTTCCCCGTCAAACGCGAGCTCGGCGACCCGGTCGAGGTCGAGGCCGACATCTTCCACCACGGCCACGGCATCCTCGCTGCCGCCCTGCTCCACCGTCCGGCGGCCACGCGGCGCTGGCGCGAAGTCCCCATGCGTGAATTGGGCAACGACCGCTGGGCGGCGGAATTCCCGCTCGAATCCTTGGGCTTGCACGAGTTCGCGCTCGCGGCCTGGGTCGATGCCTTCGCCAGTTGGCGCCGCGCCGCCGAGCGCAAGCAGGCCGCCGGCCAGGATCTTTCCAGCGACCTCCTCGAAGGCGCGGCCTTGGCCGCCGCGATTGCCGCCCGCGCCAGCGGCGACGATGCCGCTCTCCTGCGCGCCGCCGCCCGCTCCGCCGATGCCGCCGCGCTGCTGGCTGCGGAAACCGCCGCCGCCGCCGCGCGCTGGCCCGATCCCAAGGCCCGCCAGCGCTCCGAAAGAAATTGGACCGTGCGCTGCGAACGCCCGCGCGCGCGTTTCGGTTCCTGGTACGAGATGTTCCCGCGCTCCCAAGGCACCGTGCCCGGCCGCAGCGCCACCTTCGCCGAGTGCGAGGCTCGCCTGCCCGAGATCGCGGCCCTCGGCTTCGATGTCGTCTACCTCCCGCCCATCCATCCCATCGGCCGCACCAAGCGCAAGGGCCGCAACAACAGCCTCGTGGCTGCGCCCGGCGATCCCGGCAGCCCGTACGCCATCGGCTCGGAGCAAGGCGGTCACGACGCCGTCGAGCCCGGCCTCGGCACCCTCGCCGACTTCGACCGCTTCGTGGCCGCCTGCCACGCCCTCCAAATGGAGGTCGCCCTCGACTTCGCCATCAACTGCTCGCCCGACCACCCCTGGGTGCGCGAGCACCCCGAATGGTTCTTCCACCGCCCCGACGGCACGATCAAGTACGCCGAGAATCCGCCCAAGCGCTACGAAGACATCTACCCCCTCGATCTCGAAGCGCCGGCCTCCGAATCCCTCTGGCGCGAGCTGCTCCGCGTCCTTGTGTTCTGGGCCCAGCACGGCGTGCGCATCTTCCGCGTGGACAACCCCCACACCAAGCCCTTTCCGCTTTGGTCCTGGCTGCTGGACCAGGTCTGGGCGCTATATCCCGATGTGATCTTTCTCTCCGAGGCCTTCACCCGTCCCAAGCCCATGAAGCGGCTGGCCAAGCTCGGCTTCTCCCAGTCCTACACGTATTTCACCTGGCGCAACTCCAAGCAGGAGCTGGCCGACTACCTCGCCGAACTCGCCCTCGGCCCCTCGCGCCAATATTTCCGCCCCAACTTCTTCGTCAACACCCCCGACATCCTGCCCGAAGGGCTCCAGCGCGGCGGCCGTCCCGCCTTCCTTTCGCGCATGGTGCTCGCCGCCACGCTTTCCCCGTCGTGGGGCATGTACAACGGCTTCGAGCTCTGCGAGAACCGCTCCTTGCCCTCCAGCGAGGAGTACGCCGATTCAGAAAAATACGAGTTCAAGGTCTGGGACTGGAACCGCCCTGGAAACATCAAAGACGCCATCGCCCGCGTCAACCAGATCCGCCGCCAGCATCCCGCCCTGCAGCGCATCGAAGGCCTGCGCTTCCTCCGCGCCGACAACCCCCAGATGCTCCTCTACGCCCGCTTCAGCCGCGACCTTGCCGACGTGCTCGTCGTCGGCGTCAACCTCGATCCCTTCGCCGTCCAGCACGGTCCCATCGAGATTCCCGGCCCCGACCTCGGCCTCGGTGACAGCTTCACGGTCGAGGATCTGCTCGGCGCCCCCCGCGGCCTCTGGCGCGGCCAGCACCACTACCTCCGCCTCGACCCCGCCGATTCCCCCGCCGTCATTTTTCACCTTCGCCCGGCGTAGCGCAGCGCCGGCACCGTCGCCGGCTCGACATGCCCGTGCCCGTCCGCCGTGGCCAGTTGTTCGAAGGCGTACGCCATGCCCAGCAGCTTGGCATCATCCCATGCACGCCCGAGCAACTGCACATCCACCGGATTGCCGTGCGCGTCCCGCCCGGCCGGAAACACCACCGTCGGCACGCCGTTCGTGGCGCTGGGCGTATCCCGCCGGCCGAAGCTCGCCCGTGCTCCGCCGCCGTCATTCAGGCTGATCTCGCTCAGCAAGCCGGGATACACCACGGCGTCCACCCCCTTGCCGCCGTCGGCGCCATCCAGCCATGCGGCCACCGCCGCCTGCCGCTTCCGCCGCGTCTCGCGCGCCGCGGCGATCTCGGCCGCGCTCATGCGCGGCGGCGCCGCTTCGGCGCACGCCGACGGATCCAGCCGCGAATACGCAATCTTCTTCTGCGAGCACGCCACGTCCACCGACGTGCGGATCGGAAATCCCTGCGCCGCGAGTTCGGGGTGCCGCTCCAGATACTGCATCCAGCCCTCGGCCGCAAGGTCGCCGCCTGCCGGGCCCGCAACTCGGGCCGGCAGGTCGCTGCCGCCCACGCTCGCCCCCATCGGAACCAGCCTCGCGCCCGCCGCGGTCAGGTAGCGCAGCGCCTCCCGTTCGGCCGCCACAGTTTCTTCGGTTGCGAACGGATCCTTCCACGCCGATTCGATGATGCCGATCCGTTTGCCGCGCAAGGCGTCCGCATCGAGCGCGCTCCGCCAATCCTTCGGCAAGCGCTCGCCATCCTCGGCCGTCCCCGGATCGTCGGGATCGGTTCCCGCCACCACGTTCAGCATGTCCGCCAGGTCCCCGACCGACCGCGCCAGCACCCCGCCCGTGTCCGTCAGCCAAACCAGCGGCATGATGCCGCTGCCGCTCTCCACCCCGTCCGTCGGTCGCAGCGTGACCAGGCTGGCCGCGCTCGCGGGAGCGTAGAGCGAATCCCCGGTTTGCGTGCCCAGCGCCGCGGCCGCGAAGCTGGCCGCCACCGCCACCGCCGAGCCGCCGCTCGAGCCCAGCGCCGAGCGCGATGGGCTGAACGCGTTCCAGACCTGGCCCCAGGCATCGTTCGAGTAGAACCCGCTGGTGGCGTACTCCTCCATCGCGGCCTTGCCCAGAATCACCGCGCCCGCCGCCCGCAATCGCGCCACCTGGAAAGCGTCGTGCGCCGGCCGGAATCCCGCAAACGTCAGGCTCCCGTTCGTGGTCGGCAGGTCGTAGGTGTCGTACAGATTCTTGATCGCCACCGGGATGCCCAGCAGCCGGCCCCGCCGCCCGGTTCGCCGCGCCGCGTCCGCCGCGGCCGCTTGCTTCAGCGCGTCGCTGGCCACCACCTCGAACGCATGCAGCCCGAACGAGCCCCGGTCGTACGCCGCGATCCGATCCAGGTAGGCTTGGGTGATTTCAACCGAGGTGGCCGCGCCCGTTTCCATCGCCTGCTGCAATGCATCCACCGTCTTGCCCACGACATCGTAGCCGACCGATGTCGTCTCCGGCGGCGCCGGCAGCGCAGGCGGTTGCGGAACTCGGCGCGCCGTGCCTGCCGCGCAGGGCAGCGCGAAATTCGCAATCGAACAGATCTGCTCCGCCGAAAGCCCCGTCACATCCGGCGCATTCGCCAACTGGCCCGCATCCGCCAGGGCCGTGGCTTCGCTTCCCAGCACCACAAAATGCAGGAGCGACCGGCTCTGGTGTGCGGGAATCCGCAACCGATGCACGAAGGCCGGGAAATTTCCCGCGTGCCCCGAGCCCGCATAGGCATCCTGGAACGGATTGTCGAGCCAGTCGCCGGCGAAGTCGTACCGTCCCGCCACGGTCGCCACCGGGCCGCCGCCCCTTTCGCCACGCCCCCCGCGCCCGCCCTCCGCCGACGCAAACGCGACCCAGCGGTCGCGCGCCGCCATCTCGGCCGCCCCGCTCGAGCTGCTCAGCAAATGGCTCGACCCAGGTCCGGACGCCCCCGTGCCGGTCTGCCCGCCGAACGCGGCTTCGATCGCCAGGGGCGCCGACGTCGTGTTGGTGAACGTGTCCAGCCAGCGCCCCCAGTTCGCTTGGCGGTCAATCCAGATGGTCCGTGTAATTTCCGCCGGCCCCAGTTCTACCGCGTGGGTGCTCTCGAATCCGTCGCTCCCGTTGAAGCGAAGCCCAAAGCCGCGCATCAACTCGCCGTTGAACCGCGCCTCGGCGCCCGCGATCCGCACCCGCAGCCCGCCATAGCCGTTCAGCGTCGTGCTGAACGGCGCGCGCAGTCCGGTGCCCCGCTGGGTGCCGCGTATGCTGCCCGTATCCACCCCGGGCGGAGCCGCGTCTTGGATTCCCCAATACGTCCCGCCGCCGTCCCGCACGTAGGTAAAGGCTCGAGCCGCCTGGACCACCCCCAGCCCCAGCCCCACCACCAGCCCCGCCCATCCAAGTCGTCTGAGTTTCACGCGTCGGCGATGGTACCACGCACCCGTGAACTGCGAACTGTGAACGGCGGCGCAGCCGCCCCCGTCCCCCCCCGTCCGGGGGATGGCAGCCGGCCGCGGGCCGAACTACAGTGGCGCTAGCCCATGCAACCATTGTTCTACGCGGCGTTGTCCGTGGCCGCTGGAATCGCGGCGGCCGCGGGCGGATCCGCCTCCTGGGGTCCGCCCGCGGCCGTCGGGGCTGCGGTGCTGCTAGTCGCCTTTCGAAGGCGCCGGCTGGCGGCCGCGCTCGGATTGGCCTTCTGCCTCGGATTGGGGTTCGCGCGCGCGCGCTGGGCGCTGCGCCAGCCCGCTCCTGCCTCGGCGCTGGAGCACGCGGCCGCGGAACTCCAGCCCCGCCCGCGCGATCGCATCGCGCTGTCCGGCTTCCTCCGTGACACCCCCGACGCGCTGTATGAGGACGGCCGTCTGAGCGCCGTCCGGCTTGACCTCGAGGCCGTCGCGGTTGCGCGCGGCCGCCAGTTGCGCCCGGCGTCCGGCGGCGTGCGCCTCTACAGCTATCCGCCCCGCCCCGCAACCGCCCCCGGAAACGACGACCTCCCCGATGCTGCGCCGCCAACCGACGCCGCCTGGGCCGCGCCGCTGCTCGCCCTCCGCACCGGCCAAGGCTTCGCCGCCGATGTTCACCTCCGCCCCCTGCGCGCCTATCACGATCCCGGCGTGGCCGATTTCACCGCCGCCGACCGCCGCCAGGGCATCGCCTTGACCGCCACGCTCCCGCTCAATGCCTGGCGCTCTCTGCCCTCCCTCAACCCACCGCCGCCCCGCGCTTGGCGCGCCCAAGTCTGGCGCTGGATCAGCAATCGGCTCGATCGCCTCGCTCCGCCCGCCGCCGCCCCGCGCGAGAACGCCCTGCTCCGCGGCATGCTGCTGGGCGACACCGCCCGCCTCGATGAAGCCACGCGCAACGATTTCCAGATCGATGGCGTCTACCACCTCTTGGTCGTGGCTGGGCTGCACTTGGGCGTGCTGGCGGCCTTCCTCTGGTCGGCATTCCGCCTCGTCCGCCTGCCTCCGCTGCTCCGCTCCGCCCTGACCCTGCTCGTGCTGTGCGCCTACGCCTGGTCCATTGCCGGGCGCACCCCGACCCAGCGCGCGCTGCTGATGCTCGCCGTCTATTTCGGAGCCCGGCTGTGGTTCCGCGAACGCCAGCCGCTCAACGCCGTGGGAGCCGCGGCGCTGGTCCTGCTGCTGTGGCGCCCCCTCGACTTGTTTGCCGCCGGCTTCCAGATGTCGCTGGGGGCGGCAACCCTGCTGGCCGGTGTGGCCCTCCCCATTCTGATGCGCACCTCGCATCCGCTGCGCCAAGCCAGCCTGCAGTTGGCCAACCCCGAAGCCGACGCCGGCCTGCCGCCGCTCATCGCGCAATTCCGCTTGGATCTCCGCGCCTTCGCCGCCCGGCTGGCTTCGATCTGGCGGCCGCTCGGTTGGCGCGTGCTTCCCCTGGCTTGGCGGGGAATGCTGCGCCTGTGCGAGATCGTGCTCATCTCGCTGGTGCTGCAGATCGGGTTCGCCGCCTTCAGCGTCGTCTATTTCCATCGCGCCAGCATCGAATCGGTCGCGGCCAACGCCGTGCTGGTGCCGGCCGCCGGGCTCCTCATCCCAGCCGCTTGGATCGGGATGCTTCTGCTGGGTTGCGGCGGGCTCCTGGCGCGCGTCTCCAGTGCGCTGACGGTGGGCTTGGCGCACGCCATGCTGCGTACCGCTGCCGCCATGGCGCATGGGCCCCTGGCCCAATGGCGGCCTCCGTCCCCTCCCGGATGGATGCTGGTCGCCTTTGGCGCCGCCTCCGCGCTTTGGCTGCTCGCCTGTGCGCCCCGGCGCAGCGGGCGCGCCGTGGGCGCGGCTTCCGCCATCATGGCCGCGCTGGCCGCGGTGCTGGCCTGGGCGCCGTTTCCGCCGCGGCTGCCGCCCGGGCTGAGCGCGACCATCCTCGATGTCGGGCAAGGCGATTCGATCTTCGTCACCTTCCCCGACCGGCGCACGCTGCTGGTGGATGGCGGCCCCAGCTCGCCCCATTGGAACAGCGGCGACGAGGTGGTCGCCCCCTTCCTGTGGTCGCTGGGGCTGAAGCGCCTGGATGCGGTCCTCCTCACCCACGCCCACATGGATCACTTGGGCGGGCTCGGAGATCTCGTGCAGGATTTCCGCCCCGGCGAGGTCTGGCTGACCCGCACCCTGCCGCGGGAGCGCCCGCTCGGCGAGCTTTTGCGCCGCGCCTCCGCCGTCGGCGCGCGCCTGCGCAGGCTCAGCGCCGGCGACGAATTCCAGGCGGGCGCGGCCCGCATCGAGGTGCTCCTCCCCCCGCCCCAGTATCAAGGCGGCGAGCTGGCCAGCAATGATGACTCCATGGTGGTGCGGGCCAGTTGGGGCGCCCCGGGGCGCGAGGACGCGCTGCTGCTCGAAGGCGATGCGGAAGCCGGCGGCGAGCAGTGGATGCTGGCCCACCGCCTCGATCTCGCCAGCGCCGTGCTCAAAGTCGGCCACCACGGCAGCCGGACCTCCTCCAGCCCGGCGTTCTTGGCGGCCGTCGCCCCCCAAGTCGCCGTCATTTCGGTCGGCGCCGGCAACGCCTACGGGCATCCCGCGCCCGAGGTGGTTTCCCGCCTCCAGGCTCTGGGCGCCCGCGTGTTCCGCACCGATCGCGACGGCGCCGTGCAGTGCCGCATTTCCGGGCCGGACTTGGGCGTCTACCTCTTTCGGCGCGTGCCCGGAGCTCAGTGAGGGTACGGATGCCCGCTGAGGATGGCTAGTGCCCGGTACAGTTGTTCAAGCAGGATCACCCGCGCCAGTTCGTGCGAGAACGTGAGCGTCCCCAGCGAGAGCTTGCCCGCCGCCGCCGCCTGAACCGGCGCTGAAAAACCATCCGCGCCGCCCACCGCGATGACCAGCCCGCCGTTGCCCGCCGCCGCCGCTTCGCGCTCCAGAAAGCGTGCGAAGTCGGGCGAGGTGAAGCTTCGCCCGGCCGGGTCGCAGAGCCACAGCCGTGTGCTCTCGGCTCGCTCCAGCAGTTTCGCCTGCGGCTCGCGGCCGGCAAGTTCCTCCCCCGTCACCGCCGCCCAGCGGCTGAACCCCCTCAGGCGGCCAAGATACTCATCGGTCCAGGCCCGAGTGGCGGAATGCTTGGTCTTGCCGATCCAGGCGGCGCGAATCCGCATCAGCCCTCATGGTAGCCTTGAATCCTGGTCCGAACGTGGAGGAACCATGCCGAACAAGCAGACCGACGCCGACCTGATCCTGAAACTGTATGACCTGCGCCGCGAGAAGGTGATGCGCGATGCCCGCGCTTGGTTTGGCCAGAAATTCCACCCCCAAACCGATGCCGACGTCGAAGCCGCCCTGAACGGCGAGAATGGCGCCTACTTGCGCCAGATCGGCGGCTATTGGGATATGGCCTGCGCCTTGGTGGTGCATGGGGCGATCGACGCCGCGCTGTTCGCCGACACCAACGGCGAGCACATCTTCGTCTACGCCAAGCTCCTCCCCTTCCTGCCCTGGCTGCGCAAGCAATACAGCCCCAAGATGCTGGCCAATGTCGAACAGGTCGTGAAGGCCACGCCCGGGCACGAGGAGAGCGTCAAGCGGGTGCAGGCGCGCCTCGCCGCCATGGCCCAGGCCGCCGCCAAGCGCTGAACTTTTGAGAATCTTCTGCCGATGACTGCATGGATCCAGGTTGGCCTCAAGAAGACGGTGCTCGATCCCCAAGGCAAGGCGATCCAAGCCGCGCTAGGGAAATTGGGGTATGCCGGCATCGAGGAGCTGCGCCAAGGCAAGCTCTTCGAGGTGCGGCTGGCGCCAGGCGCCGATCGCGCAGCGATCGAACGCGCCGCCCGCGAAGTGCTGACCAACCCCGTGATCGAGGAGTGCTTGATCCGCTGGGAGGAGTGAGCCCCAAGCTATGTGCGGCATCGTCGGCTACATCGGCAATAAGCGCGTGGTCCCGGTCATCCTCGATGGCCTGAAGCGCCTCGAGTACCGCGGCTACGACTCGGCCGGCATTGCCGTTGTGCAGAACGGCGGCTCCGCCCCCTTGCGCCTCGAAGTGCGGCGCGCCCAAGGCAAGCTGCGCAACCTGGAAGAGAGCATCCGCCAGCAGCCGCTCGAAGGCAGCTACGGCATCGGCCACACGCGCTGGGCCACCCATGGCCGGCCCACCGAGGAGAACGCCCATCCCCATCGCGACTGCAAGGGCGAAATCGTCGTCGTCCACAACGGCATCATCGAGAATTACCTGCAATTGAAGCGGGAGTTGATCGCCCGCCGCCACACCTTCCGCACCGAGACCGACACCGAGGTGGTCGCCCACCTGATTGAAGACGAGTTCGCCAACGGCGCGCGCGACCTCGAGACCGCCGTGCTGGCGGTGCTGCCCAAGCTGACCGGCGTGTTCGCTCTGGGCGTGATTTCCAGCCGCGACCCCGACAAGATTGTCGCCGCCCGCAACGGGCCCCCGGCCGTGGTCGGGCTGGGCCCCGATGAGTATTTCATCGCCAGCGACATCCCGGCCCTGCTCCACCATACCCGCGACGTGTTCTTCCTGGCCGACGGCGATGTCGCCGTCCTGACCCGCAGCGGCGTGCGCTTGATGGATTTCCAGGGCCGGCCGGTGAACCGCGAGATCACCCACATCACCTGGGATCCGATCATGGCGGAAAAAGGCGGCTTCAAGCATTTCATGCTCAAGGAGATCTACGAGCAGCCGCGCGCCGTCCGCGAGACGTTGCTGGGGCGGCTGTCGCGCGACCGCGGCGAATGCTATCTCGACGAAATGGAGCTCGCCGATGCCGATTTCCGCGGCTTCACCGCCGTCCGCATCGTCGCCTGCGGCACCTCCTGGCACGCCGCCCTGGCCGGAAAGTTCCTCATCGAGCAGTTGGCGCGCGTTCCGACCGAGGTGGATTACGGCAGCGAGTTCCGCTCGCGATCCCTTGGTCCGCCCCGACCAATTGACCGTGCTCATCTCCCAGTCGGGCGAAACCGCCGACACCCTGGCCGCCCTGCGCGAAGCCCGCGAAAAGGGCTCCAAGACGCTGGCCATCTGCAACGTCGTCGGCAGCATGCTCACCCGCGAAGCCCACGGCTCGCTCCTCACCCACGCCGGGCCCGAAATCGGCGTCGCCTCCACCAAGGCCTTCACCGCCCAGCTCACCGCCCTGGTCGTGCTGGCGCTCTACATGGGGCGCGCGCGCGCCACCCTCGCCGCCGACGCCGCCCAGCGCTTCATCGAGGAGTTCGATCGCATCCCCGCCAAGCTCGAGTCCCTGCTCAACCGCGACGACGCCTACGAGGCGCTGGCCCGGCGCTTCTACCGCGCCCGCGATTTCCTCTACCTGGGCCGCGGCATCCATTACCCCATCGCCCTCGAAGGCGCGCTCAAGCTCAAGGAGATCTCCTATATCCACGCCGAGGGGTATCCGGCCGGCGAGATGAAGCACGGCCCCAATGCCCTGATTGACGAGAATCTGCCCGTGGTCGTGCTCGCCGCCCATGACCCCGGCGACCCCGCCTCCGTGACCCGGTACGAAAAGACGCTCAGCAACCTCAAGGAGGTCAAGGCCCGCGAAGGCGAGGTCATCGTCGTTGCCAACGCCGGCGACCGGAACCTCGAAGACGCCGACCACGTGATCGAGATCCCGACCGCGCCCGAGCTCCTGCTGCCCATCCTCGAAGTCGTGCCGCTGCAGTTGCTCGCTTACTACATCGCCGTCCGCCGCGGATGCGATGTGGACCAGCCGCGCAACCTGGCCAAGTCCGTGACCGTGGAGTAGCGCCGTGGCCGGCTGCGCGCTGATCGCCTGCTGGATCATTTTCTACGGGTACTGGATCGCGGCCGCCGCCGGCGTGAAGGCCACCGCCGAGCGCCAGAGTGTCGTCGCCAACTCCGCCCATCGGCTCCCGGTGATCGCCGCCGCGCTTCTGCTGTTCGGCCAATGGCGCCAGTTCGGCCTCGGCCATCCTCTGCTGCCGCAGACGCGGACCATCGCCTGGACCGGCGTGGGGATCACCGCCCTCGGCCTGGCGCTGGCGGTCTGGGCGCGCCGCACGCTGGGCAGCAATTGGAGCTCCTCGCCGACGCTGAAGCAAGGCCACGAGCTGGTGCAGCGCGGCCCCTACGCCTTCGTCCGCAATCCGATCTACACCGCCTTGCTGCTCATGCTGCTGGGCACCTGCCTGTTCGTCGGCCGCGCCCGCGCCGCCATCGCCCTGCCGCTCGCCATCGCCGGGCTGTGGATCAAGCTCAAGCAGGAGGAAGCCCTGATGCTCCGCCAATTCCCCGAGAGCTACCCCGCTTACCGGCGTCGCGTCAAAGCGCTCGTGCCCTTCATCCTCTAACCGAACCGCGCGCGCCAAGGCGCTGGCCAATTATCGCCCAGGCCGAGTGTCACCATTCGGGGGCGGGACGAAGCAGCTCTTAGTCAGATGATCCACGGATGAAACATCGAATACGGTCGCGGCACCTGGTGCGGGCTTAAAACGGATCCCAAGCCGCCCGACAACGGCGAGCAGGTTGGTCCCCGAGCCCCGTTGCGGCATTGCAACCGGAATATCGTAAACGCCGCTTAGGCCCGTTGCGTCTCGAACGGGCCGGGTCACGCCGTACGATTTGTTGTCATAATAAAATCCTGTCAACCAGGCCGCGAGGTTCGTCAGGTTGTCGAAGTGCAGGACGCCGTCGCTGACCGGCGGCACCGCCTTCGCGATCCGGCGAAACTTAATCCCGCCATCAGCGACCACGAGCGCGTAGCCTGGGACATCGCGGTCAACGGCGTGCACGTTGAGTCCAAAGCAACGAACAAGGACCTCTTTGAGAAGCGCTTGATGCATTTGCGCAGTGGACGCTACGGGCGCAGCCGCCTCGATATGCACCTGATAATAATCATTGCCGAACCACATCGGAGCATTTAGAATTTGCTTGAAACTCTTATACGGGTACGCCATGCCAAGCAGCTCAAACATATTGCAGTTGTCACACGCAAAGTATTTTGGGCCCTCCGCAAATCCATTGGGAAAGGCACGGCACGCTTGGCCCGTACATAGCCACCGGACGCTTGCGGCACCAATGGCAGGGCTCGTTGCTTGCCGGGTGGTCTGCGTTCGGAGCGGCGAGGCCGCGGTCGCCAGTACAAGTCCGGCTAGGGCGAGCGAACGTACCGAGCGCACCGGCGGGCTAAAATATTTGCGAGCGACTAGCGACATATCAACCTGCTCCCCACTCTCTTTTCAACCCCGGCACCTTGACTCCTTGAAGCCCTCAGCGGGAAGGTAACAGCCGTTTGTATTGCACCCCGCCGGTACGTCTGCCTGCGCCGGCAAGACCATTGGGAGCGCGCTTAGGCCCAATGCCGCGGCTGCCGCCGCTCCCATCATCATCGTCTTTCTCGCTATTTTTCATTGCTTTGTACTCCTCGACCATTGCACTTGCTTCGCGAACCTCTCCCCCCGCCGCCGGGTCGTGGCGGCGTGTGTCCGGGCACGGCGGGTGCAGCTTCACTGAAGCGAGCTGCGCCGCAATATCAGGTCGCGCAACGACAGCAAAAACAAATTTGCGCAACAACCCGGATGGCGTCGCTCCCAGCTCAGCCGCCAACCCGACAAAAGCAGGCGGAATTTGCAAAGCGCTGTGCACTTGTCAGGGGTTGCCTCAGCAGATTGCTTCGCGGAGCCGGCCAAGGTAGGACTTGGCATTAATTCAGTCGCCTCCTTCGATCTCCCAGTCGTTCTATAGTGCAGACGGGGTGCATACCTGTCAATAGAGGGCGGGCGCCTGGTTTTGGCCTATTTCTCCAGTCTCCGGCCCTTTGAAACCGCCGTCAGCCGTGATAGGCAACGACGATTCCTCTGATTTGGCAATGGTCCGAATTCGGCGCGAATTACCCGCTATTACCGCGGCCCCGGGCGGTGGCGCGGACGGACGCTGCCGCCACTGCCTCCGCCATAGTGCCAATGCTCGTCGGCACCTTCTCGATCGCCTCCACCATCCTTTGGCCCAGAAGCAGCTTGCAACCAGAGCTGTGCATCGCTTTGTGGGCAGAGGAGATGCAACGAGCACACTGGTTGATGGTTGCCGCTGCGCGGAAACGTGCGGAGCGGGCTGGGGGCGGGGTTCCGCAGCTGCGAGTGTCCGGGTCTACCGCGGCGGCGGCGCGCGGCGACTGAGGAGGAGATGGCATTGCGGCACCTCTCGCTGAAGGGATGCGTCGTCTATGACGTCGGGCGCCAATATCGGCATCTTCAGCTTGCTCCTCTCGCGGCAAACCGGCCCCGTGGGGCAAGTGATCGCGTTCGAGCCCAGCCGGGCAACGTCCGCAAGCTTCAGCGTAATCTGGCGATACGCGGGGGCCGCGCCGTTGGCACTGCGGGCCAAGTCGGCGCGGAAAGACCGCGAAATTCCGTAGGGCGGTCCGCCCCCGGGGATCGAAGCGGCGCGGGCCCGGCAGGGCTGGGTCCCGGGGTGCGAGCGTCGCAGCGAGCACGCTCTGCCGAGCGTAAAGCGGGTCGCGGGGCGAAGCCCCGCGGGGTCCC
>Ga0134126_10000998_pt1 | contig 35762 bp, 52 predicted proteins | sample KB31752_FD_96881 | JGI IMG/M metagenome (GOLD analysis project Ga0134126, IMG submission 96881) | Terrestrial soil microbial communities with excess Nitrogen fertilizer from Kellogg Biological Station, Michigan, USA - KB3-175-2 | ecosystem: Environmental > Terrestrial > Soil > Unclassified ...
GGGAAAGCCCGGCCCGTTGCGAAGTTGGTATAGGATTTAACGACCAGATACACTTTAATGGCGCTGCCATCGAGCCTGGCCATGTCGCCATTCTCGATCATGTCTTTAAAGACATGGAACCATGAGGTTTCGGCTTGGAAAAGCTCGGCCTGCAGTTTTTCTTGTTTCGTCATTCTTCTTGTTCTATCTGATCCATCACGCGCCTCTCTAAGCGCTTTATGGGAAGCACGGCTGACTCCGGCTCTTCCAGGTAAGAGCCCTCCAAACCGAGCATATAACTGTTGCCGTAATCTGCGAACCCTCCCAGGCCTTTAAGAACGCCGCTTTTTGCTTCGCTTGCCAGTTTCTCTGTCAATTCTATTAAATAACCCCGGAGAATCCGGTTTTCTTTTGGCTTTGGGGTAACTACTATTTTAAAGGGGTTATCAGGGCGGGGTTTCTTGGCATCATTGATAACAGCATCAGGAGGTCCCTGTCTGCTTCGTCGCATTGTCGGAAATATCCTTTATGCGGCTTTTTTTGGCGGGTGACTGATAGCGCTCTTTGCCAGCCCGAAGTGAATTTTTTGTGACATTTTTCGTATTAACTATCTCTAAACTGCTTATTTCACGCTTATCTGCAAGCATTGCCGACAGTTTATACATGATTAAGCGAGCTTCGCTACTCATTTTTTTAATGTTCGATACGTGCTTATATTCTTCCAAAGGAAGAATATCTTTCAATTCTTTTGGGCTCTCTTTGAACACCATTCCGTCTATCGGAACATCCCCGCGCAACTGGCTTTCGGTCACATTATAAAGTTTTGCCCATTTTTGAATCGTGCTGCTTCTCGGCTCATTATGGCCGCCGCTGATAAATCGCCATGTGGTAGTGCGCGGCACTCCTATCTTACGCTGCACATCATAAGGCGTATCACCCGCCTTATCCATAAGCAACTTTAATATTGTCCTTGTTCGCTCCATGATCAGAGTGTTACGTACGCGCAACACAAAGTCAACCCCCCATTAGGACTATTTTGACCCATTTTTGGGTTGACAGATGGTTGCGCGTTCGCACATAATCTCACTCATGATAATCCAATACAGACCAGCACAACAATATTTGACCGATTTACGAACCATTGCCGGGCTTTCGGATGCCGCAATAGCCGGAAAGGTTGGGATTTGTCGAACCACCATTTTTAGGCTCCGCATCGGCAGGCACAAAAAAACCTCTGATGAGATCGGAACAAAGATAGCGAATCTTCATGCTGCGGTTCTTAGGGGAAAATCGTGAAAGCTCCTACCCCAGCGCTACGCTACCACGGCGCCAAGTTTCGCCTAGCACCCTGGATCATGAGCTTCTTCCCTCAGCATCAAACATACACCGAGGCGTTCGGCGGTGCGGCCGGCGTACTGATTCAAAAAGAACGATCTTATGCTGAGGTCTACAACGATCTCGATGGCGACATAGTTAATTTCTTTCGGGTGTTGCAAAACTCCAGCTCGAGGGAAGAATTAATTAAGCAAGTGATCCTTACCCCGTATGCCAGGGAGGAATTTGAGCTTGCCTACGAAGAAACAGATGATCCGATTGAACGCGCAAGGCGGTTGGCGATAAGGGCTCAATGTGGTTTCGGAAGCGCTGGTGCGACAAAGGGCATAACCGGTTTCAGGATTGACACCAAGCGGGAATACAGCACGGCCCAGCATTTGTGGGCGCAATATCCTGACGCGATTGCGGCAGCAGGAATGCGTTTCTCCGGCGTTTTGATAGAAAACCGCCCAGCAATTGAAGTTCTACGCCAGCACGATAGCCCCGAAACCCTCCATTTTGTAGATCCTCCGTACGTCCTATCCACCCGCGCAATCGGGGGGAATCGTTTTTATCAACATGAAATGGATGATCAGGCGCATATGGAATTGCTGGATACCCTACTCGAGCTGGAAGGTTTCGTGGTTCTTTCCGGTTATCCGAATCCAATTTACGAATCGAAGTTAACGGAATGGGACCGTTACGAGACTTCTGCGCGAATTTCGGCTGCGCGTGGCACGGCAAACAGGATAGAAGTCGCATGGATAAATCCTAAATGCGCAGAGGCGCTTCGACGTACTGGTCAACAGAGGATGTTCGCATGAGCGACTCAACCTTTTTTTCATGGCGAAAGGCTATCTTAAAGTCCGCTTTACCTCCGACGACCCGCCATGTCCTGCTTACTATTGGCTGTCACATGAATGATGCGGGGGAGAGTTGTTTTCCTTCAATAAAACTTCTGTGTGAGGAAACTGGACTTAGCAATAGGGCGGTAATTACTCATATCCACAATGCGACTGAGCTTGGATGGATAACGGTAGGAAGGCATGGATTTGCCGGCCAAAAATGGGCTGCTCATGAGTACCGTCCAGCATGGCCGCACAATCTCAGAAACGCGGCTGATTCACTGGAAAAGGCAGTGAACGAGGTTCACGACCTTTCTAAAAAGGCGGTGAACGTCATTCCAAAGGCGGTGAACGTCATTCCAAAGGCGGTGAAGGAGGTTCACTCTAGTACTCCAGAGAGTACTCCAGAGAGTACTTCATTAAATACTATTACCCCGCCCAAAAAATCCTCATCCGAAAATCTCCTTTCGGACATAGATCCACAGATTGCATCGGATTACCTTGCAATCCGAAAAGCAAAGAACCTTCCTCTTACCAAAACAGCTTTAAACGCAATTCAACGCGAAGCGGCAAAGCTGGACTATTCCCTAGAGCAAGCGTTGACTATTTGTTGTGAACACAGCTGGGGGGGATTCCAAGCCGCATGGGTTTTAAAGGAACAACTATCTGGAAAGTCGCCAAATTCTTTACAACAAGAAAACAAGGAATCAACCATGCGGGCAAAAGCCCGCTTATTTGGCTCACCTACCGAAAAGGATGTGACAAATGAAACAACCAGACTTTGAACCCTTCTGTGAAATGCTGGATTTGATTGCCGAACAGCATAGCAAGGTCCTATCTCCCGGCCTGAAAGCTCTCTACTGGCAAGGTCTAGCCAAGTTCGATTTTATTGCCGTGCAACAAGCCGCAATGCGGCATCTACAAAATCCCGATACTGGCAAATTCATGCCGAAGATCGCGGATTTCGTGCAGATGATCGACGGCACGACTCAGGATAGTGCGCTCATGGCTTGGGCAAAAGTTGATAAAGCTGTGCGCTCCATAGGCCCGTATCAAGACGTTGTTTTCGATGATGCAATTATCCATCGCGTGATTCAGGACATGGGCGGGTGGATCGCCCTCGGCATGAAAGGAGATGCCGAATGGCCCTTTATCGCAAGGGAATTCGAGAATCGCTACCGGGCATTCAAATCGCGGGGGGAGATACCCGATTACCCACACAAGCTGATAGGAATCGCCACGGCATACAACGAACAGCACGGCCTCAAGATAGATCACCCAATGCTTGTTGGTAACGCAACTCTGGCACAAAAAGTGTTGTCTGGTGGATCTGACAAGCCAGCCATTGGATTCAAAAAGCTGGATCTTGAATCAATTCAAACTGAGCCGAAGCAGTTGAGGGCCGTGGGATGATCCGCATTCTAGGCACCGCTGGCGCGGTATTTTCCGACTGTGAGCGCTATCGTTATCGGCTGTGGCGAGTATGGAATCCAGGAAAGCCGAAGGTTTGCTTTGTAATGCTCAATCCTTCTACTGCTACCCACGAAATCCTCGACCCTACCGTTACCCGTTGCCAGAAACGCGCACAAGCACTTGGCTATGGCGGCATGGAGGTTGTCAATATCTTTGCGCTTCGGTCTACTGATCCGAAGGCGCTGTATGAGGTAACTGATCCTGTTGGACCGGAAAACTTACGGGAAATAGACGGCGCTGTGGGAAGGTGCGATATAGCAATTTGCGCATGGGGCTCCCATGGGAAGCTATCTGATATGGGAAATTTTATCAGGTCAATATTAGGAAGAAGGCATCCAGACAAAGCCCATTATTTAAAACTCAACTCGGACGGAAGTCCAACTCATCCGCTTTATTTGCCGTACTCGCTGCAGCCTGTTTTGTGGGGGGAAGTGTGAACAATTCCGAAGAATTCCGCCGCGCTTGCGAAGCCCGCGAAGTCATGAAATGGCCGCGTGAAAAACGCACAGCCCACTACGAAGCAATCAAGTTGATACGCGGGCAGGAAGCTACCACGGCCCTGATTGACGAAGTGAAGAAACAGTACCGGATTCGTGAGAATGATATGGGAGCTACATTATGAAGATGTTACACGTCGTCAGCGTTTCCGGTGGAAAAGATAGTGCCGCAACGTTAGAGCTTGCAATATCGCACTGCCCACGAGAAAGCGTAATCCCTATATTTTGCGATACAGGCAATGAACATGAGGCCGTCTATGAATATCTGAATTATCTTGAAAGAATGTGTGCTATTCGCATCATTCGATTAAAAGCAGATTTCACCGAACAAATCAGCCGTAAACGCATGTTCATAGCGCGGGATCAGCGTACTAGGCGTGATAGCTCTGGCCGGAAAGTTCGGTGGACAAACAAAGCTAAGCGCCGGGCATTGAGTGTATTGCATCCAAGTGGCAACCCCTTCCTCGATCTATGCATGTGGAAGGGCCGCTTCCCCAGCCGTAAGGCGCAATTCTGTACTGAAGAGCTCAAGCGAAACATGGCTGTGGAATTTCAGCTCGACCTTATCGACAAGGGCTTCAGCGTGTTGAGTTGGCAGGGCGTGCGTCGCGACGAATCGCATAACCGCCGTAACAGCAAGAAAATGGAACGTGTCGGGCCTGGTATGTGGATTTTTCGCCCCATCGTTGATTGGACGGCGCTCGATGTATTCGAATACTGCACGAAACGCGGACTGGATCACAACCCACTCTATAAACAAGGAATGAAGCGTGTCGGTTGCATGCCGTGTATCAATGTCAACAAAGAAGAGCTCAAGCAGATAGCCGCCCGCTTTCCTGAGCACATCACTCGCATATCCGAGTGGGAAAAATTGGTTTCGGCGGCGAGTAAGCGCCAAGTTTCCACGTTTTTTTCAGCATACAAAGATCCCACGGTAGAAATAGGGGATGTGCACAAGCTCGTTGAATGGGCACAAACCTCAAGGGGAGGCCGTCAATATGACCTGCTCGGCGGGTTGTCTGATACCTCGGCTTGTTCCTCCGCTTATGGATTGTGTGAGTAATGATTCGCCAATCCCAAGAATTCAACATGCAGTGTGCCTTGTTTACTTGGAGCCGATACGAAAGACGGAAGTATCCCGCGCTGGATTTGCTCGAAGGCTCAATGAACGGGGTAAGGCTGACCAAAGCGCAAGCCGGTAAGGCGAAAGCAGCGGGCATGCTGCAGGGATCGCATGATGTAAAGCTTCCGGTTAAGCGGGGCGGGTACATTGGCTTGAGCATTGAACTCAAGCACGGAAAAAATAAGCCTACTACCGAACAACTCTGGTACGGCAACCGGCTCACAGAAGAAGGCTGGCACGTCTGTTACTTTTGGTCATGGACGGAAGCGGCGGACACGATAAAGGCGTACTTGGAGGGGAAGATAATTAAACCATGACAGCCATTGCAGGAACAAAGCGCACCGCCAAACAATTAGTTGACGGTACGATTGCCGTTACCGTACACATAGAACCAAGGGACGCGGCGGAGTTTTGGAGGATGTTTCCATCTGTAGACACGCCATGCGCCATTGCTCCACTCGTCAACGACTTTGAGCGCTTGCCACAGCCCAACAAACCCAAGGGCGGCCCACTCTGCACACTCGCGGCCAGGTGGTGCAAGGAGCCGATGTTCCAACAATGGATAGGCGTCGAAACCGAGCAGGGGGCGGCAGACTCCATACGAACAATTTGTGAAATCAAATCCAGATCAGAACTTGACCACAATCCAATGGCAGCAATCAATTTCAACGAGCATTTCCGCACCCCATACATGGAATTCCTAAAAACACAACTCGAAAGGGAATGATGTTCAACAATGCCGGGCACGCCCTTGAATGGGCATATAACACCTCTGCTAAACCAATCGTAAAAATGTCCGGGATAAACCATATGCGGCAGTCACCAACAAAAGGGGCGCCAAACGATCTATTAATAAACTTCAGCGTCCACGACCGGCACGCGCAAGCGGCTTTGATTATCGGATTGATAGATGGGCTACACGATCAAGCCGAGCGGGAATTCATAAAAGCACGGTTCGGCAGGGTAATAAGCGACGAGGCTATCTCCGCGTTAGTCTGTCAGGGTTGTGGCGCGGTGGGTTTTGGCCTGGCTGGCAGTAAATCAAAAGAAATTGTCTACAGGGTAATGCATGGTTACTTTACCGGGCGGGAGCTACCATATCGGGCAGTGCGGCAGCTACTGAACTGTCGGCATGATTACGCTCTGATGGTTAAGCGGTGTCTCTATGATTTGCTGGATCACTACCACGACCGCGCTATGGCGGACATGGCAGAGATTTTCGAGCGGCAGGGGTTGATACGGTCAACCAATTCCTGTGCCAGCCATTTTTAGAGCCCTCCGAATCCCCTCGCTTGCTTTGCCGTTGCCCAAATCCTTTGCTCTCTGCCAACTTTCCTCATCGATGTAAATATCCCGGCGCTTGCCGCCTTTCCCATCCCCTACGGATGGGGGGCGACCCTCTGGATTCCTGATTCGTTTATCCATGTATAATGGCATCCGTTATTTTGCAGTCGCGCAGCACAATTTGCGCGATGTATTCGTTGCTTACCGGGGAGCCGTCAGCTTCAACGACCGATTTATCGCCCGCGCAATCGACTATTCCGAATGTCTGGTTATCAAATGATTTTTCTGTACCACGATCAGTTCCGTTAAGCACAAACCAGTACGTTGTCGCCTCGTCTTGCCAGTTTTGATCTTTGCTGCTGAAAGTTGCTGTTGCCATGATTTTCTCCTTTTCGTTGTTGATGTGACTATTATATACACATATAATTAAGTGTCAAGAGATTTATTACAAGAATGCAACAAGAATGGCTTGTTTCGAATAACTGAATTAAAAACGGGGATTTCTCCCCGTTGGTTATCCGTGATACCCGCAAGCGTCTGGATCCCCCCCATCAAGGATTTCGAAATCTTCCTTGATTTCCTTGCCGACCTCGTCATAAGTCGTCGTGACTTTGGAAACGTAGTGAAAGGCCATGCTTTCAGCTAAAGCTTCTTCCTGCGTTGTGTCCGGTTCATCGCCTCTGTCAGTGGTGGCACAACTCTCAGCCATTTCTTTGTAATCCGCATAAGCGGCCTCATAGCTGGCAAACGGGTTGATATTTCCGTTGCTTAAATCCCCGCTCCAAAATTGGATAATTGTTCTATTGGCTAATTCTTTGTTCATTTTCATTCTCCTTGGTGGAATTTTTTAGGGTTGTAATTCTGACTTTTCTATCGAATGTAGAGAAAAGTAACGAGGCTAATCCAGTAAACAAAAGAGAAGGCGAATCCAAGAACCGGGATACGTCCAAAGCGATCGTAATCCGGCAGTGTGGCAAAGGCGGCGATGGTTACGAAAAACATTAAAATAATTATCCATTTGCTAAACAAAATATCCATGATTTTCTCTCTATTTCTTTGTCTTCAGGTTAAAAAGTTCCCACTTTGTGGGGTGCATATTCCGCTGGCCAGATTCCCAATATTGCCAGGCACGAATATCGACATATACCAGGCCGGCGGCTTCGGGTTGAGTGAGACCTGCTGCAAGCCGGGCCGCTTTGATTTCTTCGGGGGTTGGAGAGTTCATTTCGGCTTCCCGTCTTCTGGCTCTGTGTTCCACACCGCGCGGTACTCTGCGCTCAACCTGTCGTATTCTGCACCTAAAAACTTTATCCTAGCGTTCCGTTCTTCCGTCCAGCTTGATGGAAAATTGCTGTGTTGTTTCCAAGACAGACCATCCATTTCCTTGTAGACAGCTCGTTGCCGGGATGCAGTCTCTTCACTTTTTGCTACTTTTTCTCCGAATTCCATTTTGTTTCTCCTTGTCTGTACGGTTACAACATCACTATTACATGCGTTGCCCTGCTCACGATCATGTAATATTTTCTGTCAATTTCGGCCATTACTTCCTTGAAATTCCATGCTGTAATGGTGAGGATTGTCCGGCCAGTGAATCTATTTTTAATTGCCCAAGTGTTCATGATGGTTTCTCCTGATTAAGCAAAGTTGAGAATGCCGCGGGGAAGGCCGTCAACAGTGATGATTTTCAATTCGAATATGTCGGCTATTTCTTCGGGTAGCGGAAGGTTTTCGAGGACGCACTTAACGAAAACGGAATCAAAATCTCTTATGTCGTATCCGGTATTGTTGGTAAAAATAATGCGGTTGTTCATGGTGTCTCTCCTGTTGGTTATTTAATCCGTCCACTCATGCCCGGTGAAGGGCATGGATTGAGGGACTAATCTATGAATTCTTTGTTTGCCGTTTTATTGATGCAGTCATATTGACGCGCAAACCTGTAAATTTGTACTTGAGCATCAGCATCGCCTGGGTACCCACCTTGCACCACCATGACGCAACGGGCGTTTCCTGATCTGTAGTCTTCAACTGTCACTTTTTCTGCAGCAGGGCTGAATTTCTTCCATACGTGATCAATTGCGATTTGCACCAATTCCGGGGAAAAGTCACGATTTGAAAATATATATTTCGCGCTGCCGAACGCATCAACCCATGCATGATCTTGGCGATAGTTATAGCAGTCTGTCATTCCGTCGAAGCTGCCCGCGTCGTAGCGATTTATTATTTCATCTACTTGTGCGTTGGTCGGGCCGTCTGTCCACCCCACATTGATGGAGTTGCCACCTGAATAGCGGCTGGTCTTGACGGTAAACTTGATACCGGGGAATGCGGCTTTCAGTTCAATTCTCATATTCTTTGCTGCCGTTATTAGCGAGCTGCTGTCTTCTGAAGCGGCTACCAAGTGCGGAAATGCTTGTTTCAGTGCGTTAGCTGCAAACCTACGGGCGGCTTGTTTGGCTTCGTAGTCGGATGTATTGAAGTTCATTTTGTTTCTCCTTTTCGTTGGTTGATGGTGTAACTATGCCGAACTTTGTTCAGGTTGTCAAGAGGGAAACGTAACAATACGTAATATATTTTCATAACCTATTGATTTTTACGGGGAGCATGTATAGAGTTACGTTCACAAATTCGAGTTTTGCCCTCCAAACAATCTATCAACCCGCCAACAGCGGGTTTTTTTATGCCCATTTTCGCCCTTATCGCCATCATTCTTGGTTCTTTGGCTGTTGGTTTCGGCTCGGGCTGGGGTGTAAAGGGCTGGAAAGATGGCGCGACCGTGGCGCAAGTCAAATCACAAAAAGCGGCGGTTGAATCAAGAAATGCGGAGCTGCAAACAGCAAATACCGGCTGTGCTACCGATATTGAAGGAGTTAAAAAAGGTGTTGCTGTAGTCGTGGCTCACGTCGAGGAACGCGAGAAGGCGGCATCTGAGGCCATGAAAGCGGCGGATTTGACCATAACTCAACACAAGGTCAGGGCGGCGACTATCAAGAAACTCCCAACAATCGCAGAGAGCCCGGCTGCTCAATGTGCTGCGATTATTCGGGAGCAAATTGATTATGTTCGGGAGCGGAAACAGTGAAAGAGTTCTTTATATTCATTGATGACGACGCGACGGAAGATCAGATTAAATCCATAGCTGCTGAGATTTTTATTTTGTCTCCGCTCGTTGTTGGCGTCTATCGGCCCAAACAGGCGGAGCATATTGAGGACCGTATTACCCACGACGCGCCAGGTGCAACGCAATGAGTAACGTCCTGCTGTACTTGGTTATCATGCTGTTGATTGTGGCTAATATTTCCGGCTGCACCACCAGGCCACCCATCATTGTTACAAAAACCATCGACAGACCTGTGCCTGTTTTCTGTGAGGTCAGGGCGCCTGCTGAATGCAAGGATGCTTACGCGGTTGATCGAGTGTCAACGACTGATGATCCGGTGACTATTAATCGAGCATTCAGGCAGGAAATTGAAGAGCGGTGGGCGTGCGAGATTAAATTACGGGCAGCTTTGAAAGGGTGCAATACAAAGTAATGGCACGTCCAACAATCAAAACCAAGAAGCTGTGCGAAGCGATATGTGAAGGCATCGCGCTCGGCAAATCATCTCGTGCTGTTTGTGCTGGAGCAGGAATAAGCGATCGTGTTTTATGGAACTGGCTAGCGCAAGACGAGGAATTCATGCAGCAATACGCGCGCGCGAAAGAGAAGTGCGCCGATTACTACGCTGAAGAAATTGTTGAAATTGCTGATGATGGCGCCAACGACAAATACATTGATGAGTGGGGCAAAGAAGTTGTCGATAATGAAGCAATTCAACGCTCGCGACTCCGGGTTGACGCTCGCAAATGGTACGCATCGAAACTTGCCCCTAAAAAGTACGGCGACCGCATCACAAACGAACACGAAGGCGGAGATCCAAGTAAGCCAATCAGCCACAATATCCAAGTGTCATTTGTAGCCTCAAACCCTCAAAAATAGCGTAATTGCCTAATTATTATGCGATTAAAACGCGATATAAGCGATTTAAAATTGGTGGTCAAGGGGTAAGTATGGGTGCCCCTGAATTTATACAACGCACAGCGGAATTCCCCGAAAAACTGCAATTCTTGTTCGAGCCGCACCGATACAAGATTGCTTACGGTGGGCGGGGCGGTGCCAAGTCCTGGGGAGTTGCAAGAGCATTGTTGATCCAAGGTGCGGCTACTCCGCTGCGGATACTGTGCGCTCGTGAGTTCCAGAACTCTATTGCAGACTCAGTACACCATCTGTTGCAGTCTCAAATCACATCGATGGGCCTGGATCATTTCTACGAGATCGAGAAGGCCGCGATTTACGGCAGGAACGGGACACAGATTTTCTTCGCCGGCATCCGAAACAACATCTCGAAGATCAAATCATTCGAAGCCGTCGACCGGGTGTGGATCGAGGAAGCGCAAAACGTAAGTAAATCGAGCTGGGAAACACTGATCCCCACGATTCGTAAGGACGGCTCGGAAATCTGGGCGACATATAACCCTGAACTGGAAAGCGACGAAACGCATCAACGTTTCGTGATTAATACTCCTGACGACGCGGCGGTCGTCAAGGTCAACTGGAGCGATAACCCCTGGTTTCCCGAAGTCCTGGCGAAAGAACGGGATGCTCTAAAGGCACGTGATCCAGACGCATACCAGAATATTTGGGAAGGGAACTGCCGCACCAGCCTGGAAGGCGCAATCTACGCCAAGGAATTGAGGGCAGCACAGGAAGAAAAGCGTGTTCTGAACGTGCCATACGATGCCTTGAAGCCAGTCCATACGTTTTGGGATCTCGGATGGGCGGACAATACCAGCATATGGTTTACGCAATCGGTCAACAACGAACTGAGGCTGATTGACTACTACAGCAACAGCCAGGAATCGATACAGCACTACATCGCAGTGCTGCAAAACAGGGGATACCTCTATGGCACGGACTGGCTGCCGCACGATGCAAAAGCCAAAACACTGGCCACGGGTCGCAGCATCGAGGAAATCATGCTGGGGCATGGCCGTAAAGTCCAGATCGTTCCCAACCTATCCGTTATCGACGGCATCAACGCAGCGCGAACTATTTTTAACCGATGCTATTTCGATGAGCGCAAATGCAGTGAAGGTCTACAAAACTTGAGACACTATCGATATGAAGTGGACCCGGAAAGCAAACAATTCTCCGGCCGGCCATTGCATGATCACCATAGCCATGCTGCGGACGCCTTCCGGTACTTCGCCGTGGCAGTCGAGGAAGACCGCCCGGCTGCCAGCGCACGCGGGATCAAAATGAGTGGATGGCGCGCAGCATGATCGATACCCCCAACAGTCTGCAATCCGAGCCCATAACAAAGGACATAACCTTCGAGGCCTATCAAAAAATCTGCCGGGATATTCGCCACCAGCCAAAGTGGAGGCTTGAGAGCGATAAAGACGCGGATTACTATGATGGCGCGCAGATCAGCCACGAAGTCGCGGTACGACTCAAAGACGCCGGGATCCCGGAACAGGACTCGAATCTGATCAAGCCGACCATCAATGCTGTGCTGGGAATCGAAGCGCGAAGCCGGACAGACTACAAAATCACGTCTGACGACGAGCAGCAGGACGAAATAGCCGAAGCTCTCTCCGCGATGATCAAGGAAATGGAGACCGAATCCAGGGCTGACCGGGCCATGAGCGATGCTTACTCATCAATGATCCGTGCAGGCGTAGGATGGGTTGAGGTATCCAGGGCATATAACCCGCTGGATTATCCATACCGCGTGCGCGAGGTCCACCGGAATGAAATATTTTGGGACTGGACCGCACGAGAGCCGGATTTATCCGATGCGCGCTACCTTCGCAGGGACAAATGGCTGGACCGGCAGAACGCAATCTCCATGTTTCCCCAGGAAAAGGCGCTGATCGAGAATGCTTGGTCCGGTTGGAATACGATTGATGTATACGACGGCAACGACACGCGCATGTGCCGCGCATTTGAGGATGATGAGCGCTGGTCTCAAATGGATGAGGATTATCTGAACCGCTCATCCGGCATGGTCAAATTGTCTGAGCTTTGGTACAGACATTGGGAATTCGCACCGGTGCTGATGCTACCGAACGGTAGGGCGGTTGAGTATGACCAGGACAACGCATTGCACGTTATCGCCGTAGCGCGTGGCGTGGTACAGGTGCAAAAGTCACTGTTGCCTCGTGTTCGTGTCGCAATCTGGCTCGGACCCCATAAACTGATGGACGAGCCAACACCGCTACCGCACGGGAACTTCCCCTACGTTCCCTTCTGGTGTTTCCGGAAGGACCGTAGCCGGACACCTTACGGCCTGATACGGGATATGCGCGGCCCTCAGAATCAGATCATCGACTTGGACATACTGCTTTATGAAGTACTCAACAGCAAGCGAGTTGAAGTCGATAATGATGCGCTCGATCTTTCGCAGAATAGCTATCAGGAAGTCGCGCAGAACATCGCCTCGCCACGGTCGATGACCATCTTAAACGCACAACGACGCAATGCTGATGGATTCCGGGTGACCATCGATAATGCCCTGGCGGCTCAAGTCTACCAACTGGTACAAGAGCGCCAGACTCGGATCGAATCGGTAAGCGGCGTCTACCGGGCGATGCTTGGGAACAGCACAGATGGTAAATCAGGTGTGGCCATCAGCAATCTTGTCGAACAGGGATCCACGGTCCTGGCCGAGCCCAATGACAACTTCAGGTATGCGCGGCGCCTGGTGGGAGAGATGCTCACCAGTTTCGTCAAAAATGATTTGCTTGGCAAGCCGACACAAGTCTCGGTACAGCGCGGGACAAAGAAGCAGGTTATTTACATCAATCGCGAAGTAATGACACCGCAGGGCAAGGTGGTACAAAACGATATTGCCTCGGCGCAGGTCAAGGTTGTGCTTGAGGATATACCGGCTACACCGAGCTTCCGTGCCCAACAATTCCAAGCATTCAGCCAGGTAATGCAGTTTGCTCCGCCAGCGTATCAAGCTGTTCTGTACCCGGCGCTGGTAGATCTGTCCGATCTGCCAAACCGACATGCAATAGCCGAGCAGCTGCGGAAAGTGGGTAACGTGCCGGACCTTATCACCACGCCGGAACAAGAGGCAGCCGAGCAGCAGCAGGCACAGATGCAGCAGCAATTGCAGCTTAAAACGATACAGCTCGAACTCGCACTGAAAGAGGCACAGGTAGCGAAACTTCAAGCCGAAGCGGCTAAAGTGGGCATGGACGCTCAGGCCGAGCAGCAAAATATCACGCTTCAGGCACAGATTGAAACGCTCAAGGCGCAAGTAGCGCACGCAGAACTGGCAATGAAGAGCAAGGCGCTGGATCTTCAGGCCGTCAAGATTCGTGCTGACGCGACGATAAACGCCGAGAAAGTTTCCATCGCAGAGCGTGCGCAGGCACTTGATGAGAAAACGGCAGCGGCTGTGCTGGCTAATCCGGCTACTCAAGACACTAATCAAACGAGGTCGTAATGATTAAATTTTTGGTTGACACAACGGTAACCGGTGACAGATTCCCGGCTGGCTCAATTTCGAACTTCGCGACGGTAATCGAGCTGCAATTGATCGCCCAAGGAGTTGCCATCCTCTGTCCGCTGGCGGTGCTGATTGCGCAATCGTATGCTGGCTGGACCCGATCCTCGGTTAATGCTGCCGGGGATGCTACTACTGTAACGCTCGCATCGGTCGTGGTGCCGGGGGGCACTATGGGGCCGAACAGTGTATTGCGTATTACGCTTGATTGGTCATACACCAATTCAGCAAGCACGAAGGCCTTAGCCACGAATTGGGGCGGAATTAACATCTCTGCCCCTACAGCAACGACATCATCTGGATACAAAGGCCTGATTGAGATCGCGAATAAAAATAGCCTAAGCATCCAGACCATTCAGAACAACACTAATTACGGATCCGCTTCGCGTGTATCCCCTGACCCGACTATCGATACATCCAGTGATGTGTCTCTGGATTTTCGTGCAAATTGGGGCGCGGCGGCGAGTGCCGAAACGATTACACTGATTGGCTATTCCGTCTGGCACTACCCAGGCTCATGAGCGATTTTACCGTGACTGGTGGCGTAAGCAGCTACTACCCGAAGCCGGGAGAGGATTTCGGCGGCGTCATTGGGGCAAGCACAGCCACCTTTTGCTTACCAAAAGACCTGGTATCCGGCCTGGATGCAAACACGCTTGCCATACCGGGCCTGCCGATCACGGTTCTCAATAGTTCGCCTATTAGAATTCCCGAGACTTTCTTCGGAGTGAGCGTACAAAATCAGGCGAATGATAATCTGGCTGGCGTAACCGCGAAAGTAACCCGGTCCCATGACAGGAAAAGCGGTACAGCGATGTGGAAATATATCGAAGTGGCCGACAACGTATGGAACTGGACGAATATTGATGTCTGGGTGAACGCGCATTATGCAGCGGGCCGAGATATGGTATTCACCCTCTACGGTACCCCGCTGTTCTGGTCAGCGAGACCGACTGAGCAATGCGCCTATGGGCCAACCTACCTTGGAGTAGCGGCAGAGCCCAGCGACATGACGAAGTGGAGCCGCTTTTGTACTCAGGTTGCCACGCGCTACTTGGGCAAGATCAAATATTACGAGGTATGGAACGAGCCAAATTATCTAAACGATGGCACGAATCTTCCAGCTTCGCCGGGCAACTTCTATTTTTCCGGAACATTCGCCACACTGGCCGACATGATGCGCCTCGCCAGCGCGGCTATCAAAGCAGTGGACCCTACGGCACAGATTATCAGCCCGCCCATTACGGACTGGTCAGCCACGGCCAGCCAAGCCGCTGAGACATGGTTTACCACTTTCATGAGTACGACAACGGGCGCAACGACACCAGCCGCGCTTACCGATATCGTAGGAGTACACCTGTATCTGCCATCATCCAATAAAGTGCAAGACCTGGCCGGAATCATTGATCGAATCAAGGCCGGGATAGTGACAGCTGGTATCTCTGGCAAGGAAATATGGGACACCGAAAGCGCGCCTATCGGGGGCGATGTAAGCACACTCGATAACCCCCATGCCAATTTGATCATTGCCCGCAGCATGATTACCAAGGCAGCAAAGGGCATAGCGCGCAGCATCTACTACCAATACGATCACGGCACAATGGGTTTTATCAACCGTCCACAGATCCAGGAATACCGGGAGCGGATTATCAGCATTCTTCGCAGCGGCAGGATAACCAACGCGCACCGTTTCACCGATGGCAGGGTAGCCTACGCGACGGAATCGGGATTGACGATTATTTAGCTTTACTTTAAAGATCAAAACACTAAGCCGCCTTGAGCGGCTTTTTTTATTGGGACAGAGGAATGTTCATCAAGCCGTATGTCAGCGCCAGTGTGCTGTATCACCCCTTCGGACACATGGAGACACACATTGTCCAGGCAGCGATTATCGTCGATGTATGGAACGACTCCTTCGTAAACATCGTGACCTGGACCCGCGACGGCATGCAGAACATGCACCGGGGCGTATCACTCATCCAGGGTGCAACCGAGTTGCCATCCGGCGAATATGTGTCATGGCCGAATACCCCGCCGACCGCGGGACCGTACCGCGATCAGTCGGCTGATGAACGGCTTTAAGGATTTCAGTTGTACGCACAAATCGTACGACTCAAAACGCGCTAACGGCGATACCGTAGATTCTTTTTAACCCCGCGCAAGCGGCGTGCTCACGACGATATGCAGTGGAGGATTAAGGAAAATGGAAATAGATCAGCTTACGGATGAACAGATTGCAAACCTGACACCGGAACAAATCGAAATGTTGGAGAACGATCCCGACAAACTCGCTGAAATTCTGGAAGGTCAAGCGGCTAAAGACGACACCAAGGAAGACTACACCGAGGACAAACCCAAACCGGCAGTGAAGAAAGGCGTGGCTAACGACGCGGGGGAAACTACGGACGGTGACGACGATAAAGAGCCGGTCGTTCTGAATAAGAGCGGCAAGGGGACTATTCCTTATGAAAAACATAAGGAGCTTCGCGTGGAGAATTCTTCACTGCGTGACCAGCTTCAGGCAGCCAAGACGGAAAGCATCAAGGCTACCGAGCAGTTGCAAGCGTTGCTGAAGGATAAAGACTCTGCCAAGGGGAGTACGGATGTTGCCGAAGCCGACGAGGCTTTGACAAAACACCTTGATTACATTAAGGAAAACATGCCGGAACTCCACACTGTTCTCGCTTCGATTCTCGCTAAAAGCCAGTCTACAACGGGGCAAATCTCCGAAGAGACAAAAGAATTGAAGAAAACGCTTGAGGAACTGAAAAAGGAGCGCGAAGAAGCACAGCGCGCAACTCAACAGAGCATCGAGGAACAGGTAGCCGAAGCCAAGGAAAACAACCCCGACTTAACCCATTGGGAAGCATCCGATCCGGAAGCATGGGACGAAGCGCTGAAGCAGGACGAGATCCTACGGACTAGCCGGAAATGGGCAGGAAAGCCCTACGCGGAACGGTTCGAGGAAGTTGTCCGCCGCGTGCGCGCCATTAACCCGGAAGCCTCTGCACCAAAAAAGACACCTGACCCGAAGGAAACCAAAGCCAAGGCTGAAACCAAGGTCAAGGAAGCTTCGGCTAAGAAACCTACAACCCTTTCGGACTTCCAGGGCGGTGCAAATCCTGCATCTGAGGGCGACGAAATCAACAATCTGAACCCGCATGAACTGGTGGCAAAGCTGATGAAAATGCCATCGCAGAAAGCTGCCGCAATGAGGGCCGATCTTGAATAGAAGGAACTGCAATGGCTGAAACTAATATCCCAAGCGGTGCGGCGGTAACGAGCCTATCCGGCAATCTGGCAATAAAACACTATAGCGCGGCACTCTTCGCGAATACGCTGAGGAATACCACCGCTATGGATAACCTCATGGGGCCGGTCGAGCCGACTGCAGCAATGTCGAAAGTTGCTGGGCAGACTCAACCCGGAGTACCCATCGTCCGTATCGATAACTTGATGAAGAGCCCTGGCGATGTTGTCTCGCTGGATCTAGTGGATACCATCGGCGGTTCTCCGCTCATGGGCGATATCAACCGGGAGGGCATGGGTAAAACACTCTCGTTTTCCTCGATGGAAATCAAGATTGATTTATCGAGCCAAGTAGTCGATGCGGGCGGCTCGATGAGTCAGCAGCGCACGAAGTACCAGTTGCGCGAGATTGCCCTGGCACAATTGTCCGGTTACTTCCCGCGGCTGAATGCGCAAACCTCACTGGTAATGCTGTCTGGCGCACGTGGGGCACAAGCTGGCACGGACTGGGTTATTCCCCTTCAATCCGCTTCCAACTTCGCCTCCGTCATGGTCAATTCCGTGCAGGCGCCCACGTTCAACCGGCATTACGTGGTGAACGGTACGGCGCTGACACAAGGCGGCCAGCAGCTTGGGTCCATCGTTTCAACCGATATTTTCAAGCTGTCTCATGTTGATACACTCAGGAAGATGTTGGACAACATGGACCAGCCGCTGCAATCGGTGCGGCTGGACGGCGATGGGGCGGCATCTACCTCGAAAATGTGGGTATTCCTGGCAACACCGAATCAATACTCGCAACTGCTGACGGAAGGTTCCTTGCGTGCATTCCAGCAAAACGCCGTGAACCGTGCGGCGTACCTGGACCGCAAGCATCCTCTGTTTGCGGGCGAAGTCGGTATGTGGAACGGTATCCTGGTGATCAAGAATGACCGCGCTATCCGTTTCATGCCAGGTGACAGCACGCAGATTATCACCTCCGGCAATGCCGCAACCGCAACCGAGAGCGCTCAGACTGTCAACGGTTCCCTGACTGCCGGTTATGCGGTAGAACGCGGCCTGTTGCTGGGCGCGCAAGCCCTGGGCATTGCTTACGGCAAAACGAAGGTAAGCGGCATGCAGTTCGGGTGGAAGGAACACTACTATAACTTCGAGAGCAATCTGGAGGTGATGGGTGAGAAAGTGTGCGGACACAAAAAAGTACGCTTTGCTTCCGACGATGGCACCGGCACGAAGGTTCCAACCGACTTCGGCGTAATCGCCGTGGACTCCGCCGTTCCGCTGTAATCAACCCCGACCGAGCGGGGGCTTGCATAGTCCCGCCGTTCTAACAAATTAGCAAGGAGATTCAAAATGGCTAGCTACAAAGCAGTTGATTTAAACACAAAGTCTCGAATGATGGGCGGCTATGGCAACGGTCTCGTAATTTGGGGATCGGTCTCGCCAACGTCCGGGGCATCCGGCGACGTGTACTATCCGACGCGCATTCCGGCAGGGATGGTGATTACCCAACTGGACATCGTTAATGATGATCTGGACACAGGCGGAACGGCAATGTCGGCATCCATCGGTTATGAGCCGGTCAATGCCACCGATGGACCCACGGCTAATACCACCTATTTCTCCGCAACGGCGACATTCCTGACCGCTGCAGGGAGAAAATCCTGCGTGTTTCAGCCGATCAAGTTCGAGAAAGACGTATATATCACCCTTACGCTGACGGTAGCTGCCACCACATTTGTAACGGGCGCGGTGACTGCCATCGCAACGGGGCAGGCCGAAGGCATTCATTAAGTTTTTCTGCTGTTGGGCTTTAAAGGGCGGTTTCCCTCCCGAGACCGCCCTATTTTTTAGGAGTGAATATGCCTCAAGTGCAATATTTGGGTACATGCAGCAAGCAGGACAGCATTCGCGGGATTGGTTTGCATTGGGAGCCGGGGCAAACTCGGCATGTAACAGCCGGAGTTGCGGAACGGCTACTGCGATTTACCGACACCTGGAAATCGATTGAGCAAGAAACGGATAGCAATGATCCTATCGATCTGACCGAAGACGAGAAACCCTGTGAAGAACCGCTGCCGGTCGTGGACTTTCACGCGATGAGCAAGGATGAAATGGTGGATTATGCCGCCAAGGAGTTCGGCGAGAAACTGGACAAGCGCCAAACCGTAGACACGTTGCGAATTAAGTTGGTCGGGCTTTTCGGCAAGTACAAATTGGACAATGAAGGCAAGAAATAATGGCTTTCACGTATCAATCAGTCGTGGACGAGGCCCGCATTCCGCTGAATGACACGGATAAGACTCGATATTCAGACACTACCCTGCTTTCCTTTGCCAATCATGGAATGCTGGCGCTGGCGAAGCGTAGGCCCGATCTGTTTGTCGGGCAGTTTGCCAACCTTCCGGACGGACAAAGAGCATTGACTGACGCCTTCCCTTTGCCCGCTGGCTACGTTCAAACCGTCGCGGACTACGTGACGGCCAGGGCCGAAATGACAGACGACGAGTTTGCCAACTCTGGCAGGGCTGCATTGTTTATGCAGATTGTTGCTACTGAGGCTCCCGCATGACAAAACTCTGGTCCGACTTCTACGATCTGGTGGTACCTGATCTGCCGGGTTGCCCGTTCGCCATGGTCGATAACGCGCTGCGTCAATCCGCGATCGCCTTCTGCGAACAATCCCTGGCATGGACATATCAACATCCTGACGTTTCGGTAGTTGCAGCCACGGCGCTATATCCGTTTGTCCCGCCGACCGGGGCCGTGGTGCATGCCATTACCTATGCCGAATTCGCCGGAACGGCTATCGAATATAACGTTGGCGAATCGGGAATCATGATCTATGACTGGCGCAACCAGACCGGCACGCCTACTTATGTTCTCGGCGGCGCCACTGAATTAACCCTTGTGCCGACACCTGACGTGGCCGGAACGCTCTCGATGACCGTAGCGCTCAAGCCTATCCCTGCCGCTACCGGCATCGACGATTCAATCTTCAACGAATACCGCGAAGGCATCATTTCGGGCGCGCTTGGGAGGATCATGCTATCGCCCAAGAAGCCTTACAGCAACCCGGCGCTCGCCACCTATCATCAACAGCAATTCACGATTAAAGCAGGGCAAGCGGGAATGAGACAAGCGCGAAACTACACCCGCGCACCGCTTCAGACTGCGATTCTCAGCCGGGGGAGAACATGGGGTTAAAGTTTAGCAACTTCGGAAAGGCCACAATCAGTTCAGCGCCCAGCGGCACAAGTGGCCTATCGTTCACTGTCGCGGCCGGAACAGGGTTGCTATTCCCATCTCTCGGCGCGGGCGATTACTTCTACGGCATCTTCAAGGATGCTTCCGGTAACCGGGAAATCGTGAAGATCAGCGCGAGAAGTACCGACGCCATGACTATCGCCACTGGTGGCCGTGGGCTGGACGGCACTACGGCGCGCACCTGGGCGGCGGGAGATTATTTTGTAGCGGGAATGCCCAACGTAGCGATCCAGGAATCGCTGGGTAATACAAATCTTCAGGCAATTGGTGCGCTAACTTCTGCTGCTGACCAATTGCCATACTTCACCGGCAGCGGCACGGCGGCGTTGACCGGGCTGAGTTCGTTTATCCGCACAATGCTGGATGATACCGACGCGGCAACGGCCAGATCAACGCTTGTCCTTGGAAGCATCGCAACCCAAGATGCCGGTGCGGTGGCGATTACTGGCGGCGCTATTGCCGGAATCACTGATCTTGCCATTGCAGATGGGGGAACCGGCGCGAGTACAGCGGCGGCGGCGTTTGCTAACTTAAAGCAGGCCGCGACCCAAGCGACAACAGGTGTGGCACGACTGGCCACCGGACTTGAGGCGCAAGCCGCCACTGACACACTCACGATAATATCGCCAGCATCGCTTGCAGTTACTGTTTTAGGCATAGGCCAAACATACCAAAATGTTATAGGAAGTAGGGCGTTCTCAACTACATATACGAACTCAACCGGCAGACCCATAGCCGTTTTTGTCTACACGGAGTCATCCTCTGGATCACCTGTGCAAGTTACCATAAAAGGGTATATAAACGGCTCAGTCACAAACATCCAACAACTGTATGCTAACGGGCCGGGATACGGCAGCACTTGTGTTTTGATCGTACAGGCAGGAGCCACGTATTCAGTATCTCAAACAAATGCAGGGTCTAATACAATCTGGCTGGAGTTAAGGTAAGTATGAAATATTACAAAGACGCGAATAATCAGGTTTATGCATTCGAGGCAGACGGCTCTCAGGATGCGTTTATTCCCCAGGGATTGACACCTATTTCCGAACAAGAGGCCGCGGCAATAATATCTCCGCCGCCGACCGCCGTAGAAATGATCGCCAGCGCACAAGATCGTATCAGCACTGCCTATCAAGCCGCCGTCGATGCCCTGACAGCCGGATACCCGCAGGATGAAATAGCAAGCTGGCCGAAGCAGGAAACCGAGGCGCGCGCATGGCTGGCCGACAATACCGTTACTACCCCTTGGATTGATGCCGCGGCATCATCCAGAGGAATAGCCAAAGCGGATTTTGTTAATCTGGTTATCGGCAATGCTAATGCATTGGCCCCGCTGCATGGAGCTCTCACCGGCAAACGCCAGAAATTGCGGGATGAGATAACCTCGCTGGGCAGTAACCCGACGCAGGCACAGCTTGACGCTATCCAGTGGTAGTCAAACCAATTTGTATATCGAATTGCCGAAAATATTAACAACAAGAGCCGCTTTTGCGGCTTTTTTCATTTAAGGGGGCAGGTAATGGACAAGCCGACACCAATCTGGAAGAACAAAGTCGAAGAAATCAACCTGAAGGCCGACGCGGAAGCAGACTCTATGCTGGACAAACTGAAGGCTTCAAAGTGGACAGCGGCAATATTGCTCGGGGCCGCTGTCGTCGTAATCATAATCCTGGTGCGGATGCTCTGAAATGCCACATACCGAGGATGCCGACGACGAACAACTCGAAGAAAGACGCAGAGGACCGTCCAATTACGCCATTTCCCTTAGTGGAATCCTTGCGGTAGCCGGACTCGCGGCTTCTGGCGTGGCGACCTACAACTCCTTGCAGAACGATATTGCAACCTTGAAGCGAGGCGAAACCTATCAGGAACAGACCAACCAGCGCTTGAGCGAGGAAATCAAGTCATCCAGGATAGAACAGCGCGAAACCATGCGTGAATTCAACGACAAGCTTGACCGCATTATCGAGCAATGGCCGCGGGGACACAGATAATGCGTGCCTTGCTCGTGATGATAATCATCATTTCAGCTTGCACGGCTCCAAACAAAACAGAAAAGACGGAAATTCCCGTGGTTGTGGTGCCCGACTATCCACCAGTCATTGATACCAGAACACAAAAGAGAGAACCGGCTAAACCCAAGAAAGTTGCACCTAAACCCATTGAAAAACCGGCAGATCCCGAATCGGAACCCGCTAACCCAATGGCCGAGTGCACGAATATAAAAGGTATCAATCCGAAAGAGACCGCAAGACTGAAACTTGATTGCATCACTCATAGACTCGAATGAACACGCCAACCCCTACTCAGGTTCGCACAACTGTCGCGACTATGGTGCTGGCCGCATCAACCCTTGTCGGAATCGCGGTCCATGAGAACTACCGGGAAGTTGCGCACGTACCAGCCAAGGGCGACGTGCCCACTATCGGATTCGGCCACACGTCCGGTGTGAAATTAGGGGACAAAACAACGCCTGTCCGCTCGCTCATTCAATTAATGGATGAAGTCCAAGGGGTGTATGTGGACGGCCTGAAGAAATGCATCACAGCGCCTCTATTCGATTATGAATTTGCCGCATATATCAGCCTCGCCTACAACATCGGAGTGCCTGCATTCTGCCGGAAAGCTAAACCTGGACAGCCTCCCAACCTGATCGACCTCATAAATACCCAGCGATACGAGGAAGCCTGCCAGCGCATCGAAGCATACAAGTATGGGCCGGGGCGGAAAGTGCTGCCCGGTCTGGTAAAAAGGCGCGCTGACGAGCGGGCAACCTGCGAGGGTAAAAAACAGGATGGTCAACCATGAAAGCTGGGGCAGGGAATTCAATCTCGATATCGTCTGGACAGCAACAACCGCATTCAGTACTTGCCGCGCTCTCGTCTGGACCCGGAACCCCGTGCGATTTGCGGCGACGATCTGTGTAGATGGAGACCATCAGTATGCAATACACACTCAAGGGCTTCATGGGCTATCTCATGAACAGCGTGAAGACTTGGAAAAGCATCTGGAATCGAAAGGATATAGCAAGCGCGAACTCTATTCAGGTAAATGAAGTTGTAAGCGAAGGGGGCAATCCTGCCCAAATTTTAAATATGGGAGTAGTAGAAATGGCTGATGTTTATGGCGTTAATGTGAAGGTGGAGTTTGTGAAAAATGGGGTAGTGGAATCGACGGCTGGCGGGGAATATCCCGCATGCGGCTATAAAGCCGTGACCGTGATTCAACGGGCCGTGGCAGAAAGCCTCTTGGCTTTGGGCGATGCAAAAGCCGCACAGATGGAAGCAGATACCGCTGCCGCCAGCTAACGCGATAGGGGCGCTGCTGTAACAGTGCCCCATATTTCATGACCGCATTCCGCATAGCCGGTTTCTCCGGCCTCGTCCCGCGACTCGCAAAGCAATTACTCGCCCCTAATCAGGCACAAATTGCGACGAATTGCATTCTCACGTCCGGAGACCTGCGTCCGCGTAATGGTCCCTTGCTGGTTGCCACACCAGTTATTGCTGACGACATTATTTCTATGTTCCGAATGGAAAAGGACGGAAACGAGAAGTGGCTAGCATGGGATAAGGATGTAGACGTAGCTCGATCCCCAATTGCCGGGAACACCGAGAGACGTTTCTACTACACTGGCGACGGCGAACCGCGTGCATCCGACTATGACACCGCGACGGCGGGAACAGGCCCATACCCTTCGGGATGCTATGTGCTGGGCGTAACCCCGCCAGTCACCAAACCTACCGTGACACCATCGGGCGGCACCGGGGCGACAATATCCCGTTCCTACGCCTATACCTTTGTCACGCCCTGGGGCGAAGAGTCCGCGCCTTCTCCTGTTTCTGCAGTCACAACCGGAAAGGTTGACGATACCTGGGCGCTATCGGCAATGGATGCCGCGCCGCCCAATAGCGGCACAATATCAGCCGCGGTTAAAGATGCACCCTCGACCGGTTACGTCCAAATAACACTTGATACCGTTTTCGGCCTCCGCGCTGGCGAAACAATCACGTTTGCCGCCGTTGTCGGCATGACGGATATAAACGCCACGTTCACGCTTTACAGCGTGGATTCAGGGACCAACAAAGTAGTAATCATCCTGTCTACTACCCAAATCTATACCAGCGGCGGGACTTGGGCAAGAGTAGCACCACACAACACAACCGGCATGACCAAGCGGATTTACCGCACGCTGACTTCCACAACTGATACCGAGTATCACTACTTGGTGACTATCGCGGTAGCGACAACTACCTACAGCGACACCATACCCGACACCACGGCAGCGCTGGGCGAAGTCCTCCCGACGACCAATTGGCTCATGCCTCCCGCCAATATGCTCGGAATCATCATCATGGCAAACGGCATTGCATGCGGCTTTTTCGGAAACTCAGTTTGTTTCTCGGAACCGTTCAAGCCCTACGCTTGGCCCATTGCTTACCAGCAATCCTATGACCAGGATATCGTAGCAATCGGGGTGAATGGCACAACGCTTGTCGGAATGACGATGGGCAATCCCTTCACCATTACCGGCGTTGACCCGGTAACGATGGGCGGGGGCATGAATAACCTCGGTGTGGCGTGGCCCTGCATGTCGAAACGCAGTGTGGCGAGCTTTGTTTTCGGAGTCGGATATGCTGCACCGCAAGGGCTCGTTATCATCGCGGCGAATACATACATTATAAATGGCGCAACATCAGACGTTGATACCAAGGATTTATTTACTCAGGTTGAGTGGTCTGATCTTAATCCCGATACCTTTATCGCCACGTCGGCTAATAACCGGTATTACGCTGGCTATTCGGCCAATGGCAGCAGCCTGATGTTCGTTATCGACAAGGCTGAACCGGCATCCTTTCTAAAGATTAATCAGAATATTACCGCTATATGGGCTGATCCGTGGACTGGACTGCTCTATGTGGCTACCGACAAGAAAATCTATCAATGGGAAGGCGATGTTGGAACGAAGCTTTCCTATGAATGGTGGAGCAAAAGATTTCTCGCGCCTTCGCCGATGAATTATGGTGCAGCCAAGATCGACGCGGACTTTTCCATGACGGAAGCGGAAAGCGCTGGATCACAAGCTGCATTCGACGCGGCAGTAGCGGCAAATCAGTCGCTCATCACTGGCGGATTAATGAATGATGGCCTCGCGGATCCCGCGTTCGGTGAATACGAAGTGGGCGGCGATGAGATGCAGCCGCTCCCCGTCCTCTCAATCGATTCCCTACAGTTCCAGTTATGGGCGAATGACGAGTTGAAGCTATCCCGAAGCGTGACCAATACCCGTGCATTCAGGCTACCGACTGGTTACAAGGCCGATAACGTGGAAGTGGTGCTATCGGGCAATGTGAAGGTTACTGGCGTTGTACTGGCTGAGACTATGGACGGACTGAAGGAAGCTTGACCGATTAAGCATTAATCATTCTCTTTTATATTTTCACTGCACTTGTAACCAGCCGCCTTGAGCGGCTTTTTTTATGGAGAAACAGAAATGACTTTAGCCTATAGCAGCACAATCCGCAATGCGATGTTGAACGCCATCACCACGGCGGCGGGTGCCAGCGCATTACTCAGTATCTACAACGGCGCACGCCCGGCAACTGGCGGCACGGCAACGACCTTACTCGCGCAACTCACGTGTAACGCGACGTTTGCGCCAGCGGCATCGGGCGGTGTTTTGACACTTAATTCCATAACCAATAACAACGCGGCAGCTACCGGAACCGCATCATGGTTTCGCATCACCAGTTCCGGCGCCACTTTCTGCCTGGATGGCGACGTGGGGACAAGCGGCTCAGACCTCAACTTGACCACCACCAGCATTGTTTCCGGGCAGCCTGTAGCCGTTTCAAGTTTCGCTATTACCGAAGGCAATCCATAAGCCATGTGGCAAGCCGCTGCTGCTTGGGCTTTCCACGTGATTTACACCCTTGATCTATTCCTGAATGCGCTTATCAAGGGCTCACCGCTGGAAACCATATCGTCTCGATGCTACCGGCTTGACTACATCTGGCAATACCGAGTCTGTGAAATCGTACTGGACACCATGGCGCGGCCATTCGTGGGGTCGGAACACTGCAAGCAATCGTACTTGAATCTGGTGGAGGGCACTTATCTGCCCAAAGGATTCTTCGACAAAGCCGTGTACGACAAGGTAATGGACGATGCCAACGCAATGAATGCACGATTCGATAAATCGCATAATTTTTAACGGAGAATTACATGGCTACTTACGACGAACTTCTTCTCGCGGCCGCGGATACCGGATTAATCAACCATGTTCGCGTGGCCGTATTCGTTTCGGCCACCAACATCATGACTGAAGCGACGGCAACCACGAACCACGCCAACCGGCTCTTATGGGCCAAGACGGTATTCAATGATCCAGCAGCGGCAGGCGCAAAAATGATGTGGCCGGTACTCGCGCAAAACAAAACCGCAACCCTAGCAGCGATTACCGGAGCCGATGATCCCACGGTACAAGCCGCCGTAGATGCAGCCGTCAACGTCTTTGCAACCGGGGCTTAAACATGGCGCTCACAAAAAACGCCCGTACAATTCTGGCCAGCGTGGCATGTGTCCCAGCAACCCCTCAGCGCGGGCGCCTGGACATGAACGCGGTACAAGGTGGCGGCTTCCTAACCATCAAAATGACCAATGGAGGAACGGGGCCAACTGTGCAATGCCTGTGCAATATCCTCGTTGCGCACAACGCAGTGCTTCCGGCTGCAGCTAGTGCAGGCACTGACTGGAAAACGATTGCAACAATAGGCGGCGGAACAGTAGCGAGTTACCCAACTGAATTAGGCATACCCATTGACCCCTCTATCATGTGCCTTGAAGTCGAATTTACCGGCAACACCGGGCAGAACGTAACCGTTGAAGCATACCTGAGCGAACTCACGACAATAGCCTAACGCAATGACCATTGCCCTATTAACGCGGCGGGGCAAGTTCTACAAATCCCCCGGACCACAGGCAAGAATAGTTCAGGCATACCGGAACTATGCACAGTTTTACTCCCTGATGGACGGGGAGGTATTCGCACGCGACATAGTAAACGGTAATAACTCATCCACGGCGCCGGGCGCATCTCCACCCACCACAGTAATAACGCCGTGGGGCAAGTCACTCCATTTTGACGGATCAAGCCAGGGTCTTTATTCCGCAAATAAAATCCCTGTGCTATCTGCTGTCACGGTAATGGCATGGGTAAGACCGGCCGCGCTCAATACTAATTACGCTCGTATAGCCGAGACTGATTACGCAACAAACTTTTATTTGGGCAGTAACACGGCATCAAAGTACGCTGTCATGTTCAACAATTCCTCGCTGGAAGGTTGTATTGGCGGGCAACAGGTAATAGGGCAGCGAGATTTTGTAGTAGGCACGTTCGACGGAACCAACCGTAATCTTTACGTAAACGGGGTTCTTGTAGCATCCGCAACGGCGACCGCACCAACCTTTCCCCAAGAAGTCTTTATAGGTAAAGGTGCGGGGGGGTCATATGGGTATTGGAATGGCGAAATTGATAACGTTTCCATATGGAGCCGGGCCTTCGCGGCTGGCGAGATATGGCAGGCATATCAAGATCGATGGCGTTTGTTCGAGCCGCCAAGACTGTACATTGGAGCGAACTTTGCGGCTGGCGGAAGTGTTACCGGCACGCTTGCCTACACCAACAAGAATGACACGGTAGCGGCAAGCGGCACAACCACAGTCACCGGCACGATTGCCAGGACGAATGCCAATGATACCGTTGCAGCTTCGGGTACGACGACTGTAACCGGTACCCTGGCCAGAACAAATGCAAACGATACGGTTTCCGCCAGCGGCTCACCGATTGTTACAGGTTCACTCGCAAAAAAAAATGCGAATGACACGGTAAGCGCAAGTGGTTCAGTCGGATCGGCAATAACCGGATCACTGGCGTACACCAATAATAACGACACGGTTTCCGCTTCGGGGACGACGCCGGTAGTTGGCACTCTGGCAAGAACAAATGCCAACGACACCATAGCGGCGACAGGGACAACAACAGTAACAGGTAGCCTCGCCAAGACCAACGCGAATGACACTTGCGCGGCAAGCGGAACGGTAACAAATCCGAGCGTATCCGGTTCACTGGCTTACACGAATCGCAACGATACGGTAGCGGCAAGCGGCACGACGACCATAAAAGGAAGTGCCGCTTATACCAATAATAATGACCGATTATCCGCATTCGGCACGATAAATAACGGCATCGTATTCGAGTCGGAACTGATGACCGGGCAGCCGGTATCAACAGCCATCAAGAAACCGGGAGTGCCCACAGGTACGCCAGATTGGGAAAAAACGATATTTGAAATAATGCTGGGACGGCGGGGGAATGCAATACCTATTCCTGCCGAGCCGCCTTTGACCTTTTCCTCTACGCCAACACAGGCCGAATGCCAAGCGCTCTTTGCGTACACCAATACGGTACGAAATGCTCTGGATCAACTCATTACGAGGTTCGATAGCTGATGCAAAACGAACAACTTTTGAAGCTGCTGAAGGCCAACATCGGCGCGCAATTAACTGCGGATCTTGCGGCTGATATTTACATCATGGCCGGGTATCTGTCCACGCTCATTCAGCCCAGCGTTATCAAGCGCATACCGCCAACGGAATGGCAAGATTACACGTTCCACGTGGAGCTCATGGAAAAAATAGTTGATGAAATGCGGCCCTTGCACCTGGAGCATTGGAAAGAAACCGAGGCGCATCGGCACGGCCTGAACTTCAATCCTGACTACGCTACTTTCATCCGATACGAACGGGCGGGGCGATACGTTCTTTTCACGCTGCGCAAGGAAGGTAAGCTACTCGGCAACTGTGCAATGTACCTGTCCGAAAGTGCCCACACGAAATCTATCCTGGCAACGGAAGACACGCTATTTATCCTAGCGGAAGCAAGGCGAGGCCGTCTGGCCGGGAGATTCATCGAATACTGCGAAGATGCGCTTAAATCGCTGGGAGTCAGGGAAATAAACGTAAGTGTCAAAACCGTGAACAAGGCAGGGCGGTTCTTCCGGATGCTTGGATACAAACATGTTGAAGATGGACTGAATAAAATATTGGAGGTTGAACATGCGTAAATTACACGGCGATACCGAATTCCTGAATCCCAATATCTGCTATTGCTCAAGTTCCCCGCCTCCGCCTGATCCACTTATCGGTCAATCAGCCGCGGCGAATGCTGAAATTGGGCAGCAACAGGTAGACCTTGCCAAGCAGCAGCTAGCCTGGAATCAGACAAGAGCGGCAGCACAAGATCCGCTCATTGCCAAAATAGCGCAGCAACAGATTCAATCCGCCGACACGAACACCGCGCGCGCAAACGACCAATGGAACCAGTACAAGACGATGTTCCAACCCGTCGAGAATCAGATGGTGACGGATGCACAAAACTTCGATTCTCCCGAACGGCAAGCGCAACAAGCAGCAATGGCCGGGGCCGATGTTACCAGCGCCTACGGAGGTGCCCTAGACTCAAACCAGCGCAACATGGAGCGCATGGGCGTTAATCCTAACTCCGGCAGGTTCCAAGCGATTAACAACGAAACCAATCTGGCACAGGCAAAAGATACCGCTGGCGCAATGAATAACGCCAGGAATAACACCATCATGCAGGGTATGGCGCTGCGCCAGGGCGCGGCACAGTTCGGGCGCAATATGCCCAACACCGGACTTGCGGCTGATTCGCTCGCGCTGAATGGCGGGAATGCTGCCGTGGGGAATATGGCTACCGGGGCGAACATGAATAATGCTGGGGTGAATACTGCAGCTGGGCTGTATGGCGGGGCAGCTGGTGCATATGGCAGCGCTGGCAGCTTGATGGGCAACCAGTATCAAAGCCAGCTCAATGCATGGGGTCAGCAACAGGCGGCTATGGGTGGTCTCGGGCAGGGTTTAGGGCAACTTGGCGGCATGATGGCGATGGCGAAAATGATGCCGATTCCCGTTCGAAAAGGCGGGATGGTCCAAAATTACGGCATCCATCGCATGCGAATGAAACATTTCGGTAATAGACGTGGCGGGTTATCGAAAATACGCTACGAAGAAGGCGGCATGATTGAAGGTCCGGGTGACGGCACTAGTGATTCAATCCCTGCCAGCATTGAAGGCGTGCAACCCATCCGGGTATCAAACGGCGAAGCGATTCTTAACAAGGCTGCGGTAGATCTGGTGGGCGAGGACTTCATACACCGGATCAATGCCGGTGGATTAAAGCGCAAACCACAAACAGCTAATGAACAACAGGAGACTCAATAATGGGCGGCGGACTTGCTTTCTTAGGAGGATTGGCAGGGGGTGCGGCACAGGGAGCGCAAACCATGCAACAACTTCAACTCCAAAATATGTACTACGGTGGAAGGGTGGATAATGGGGAAGAAGCAAACCGTATTCGTGAAGAAGCGATAGCCGCCCGGACAGGAAAGGGTGGTGGCGGCAGCAGCGGTAGCGGCGGTGGTGGTGGTGGAAGTAAAGGTGCGGATTACGAGGGATTCGACAATTCCCTTATTCCAATTTTCCAGGCTGGCGAAACCAACAAACCTGTAGTACAGCCTGCCCCAGCAATGGCGAACCAGGCCGGATTAGCTGGGCCTGGACCATCCTCGGCAACATTACCCAATGTGGGCACGTTGGCGAACAACCCCGCTGCAGCCTATCAAGGCGCTGGACTTGGCGCACCGGCACAAGCCGCGCCGGCAGAACCCCAAACGCCAATAAACCCGCGACAGGAAATCGTAAAGCAAATGATGTTTGGCAACCTGGCCAACGAACCGGACAAGCTTAATGCGATCGCGGCGGCGGCGGCTGTGCACGGCCTGGGTGACAAGATTACGCCGTGGCTAGAAGGCATATATAAAGCCAAGAAAAGCGGGATTCTCGATGGCGCAATGAACTTGATCAACAATAACATTGATGGCGCAATCAATAGTCTCAAGCAGGGCGGGATAAATCTCGCGGGCAGGCCGACAAAAGTGGAGCCAGATAACCCCAATGACTACCGATGGAAAATAAATATTGACGGTACGGGCGAGCGGGTGATGGACGTAAGAAACATGGTTGCATCCACAATGGACCCTGAAAAGTTCATGGATCTACAAAACAAAACAAAAGTCGCAAATGCACAGGCCGATGCGCATACCGCAAATGCAGAAGAAAGTCGGGCGAAGGCGAAGGTATACGGTTCTGGCGGGGGATTGGGGCGTAGCTCTGGTGGTGGTGTAGCGAAAGCGCCGCGAGTTTCTAAAGTTATGGAAACAAATCGCGGTATTGTGGCAATCATGTCCGACGGATCGCAGGTTATCCAAAAGGGTCCGGACGGAAAACCCATGTTTGGCCCATCAAACTTAAAGACGGCGGCGGGTTTGATTGGAAAGACTCTTGATCCGCTCGGCGACAATAGCGATATTGCTGGAAAAGTAACCGGATTGGCTGATCAACTTAATAGCGGAGGGAAGCCTCCTCCTGCCACTCTGAAAGACCTTCCAGAAGACGCCAAAATGATAGGCACGTCCAAAGGTAAACCGATTTACGAGGTAAATGGTAAAAGATGGGAATCGAAATAATCCACTTGCAAGTCTGATAATATCGTCTATAGTGATATTAGGAGGGCCATATGAAACGGCTACTGATCTGTGTAATGGCGGTTTTCCTGTTTTCAGGGTGCGCGACAACCAGCGTAAACAAGGAAGCCAAAACCCGCTATAAAGAAAAAATGGACTTGTTTCTAGGTGAAGACGAGTCCTTTTTGGTGCGGTGGTGGGGGGCGCCTGATAGGGAATATGAACTTGATGGAGTAAAATACTTAAGATACTCATCTTCCAGGACTGTTCCATATCCAATGCCATTACAGATAAGCGTTCCCTCCTATAATCGCTTCGTCATGTACGGCGGAGGGGCAGCAAGCATGAATTGCGATAATACTTTTGAAATCCAGCGCGGAATAGTTGTCGCGTGGCGATTCAAAGGTAACGGCTGTAGATAAACGCAGCATCATGAACATTCAAGCCGCCTTCGAGCGGCTTTTTCTTTTTGAGGCCACATGGCATATACCGAATTCAATGGCGAACTGGACGGCGAAGAACCCGGCTATGTCGAGTTCAATGGCGAACTGGATAAACCAGAGTCAAAACTGGATAAGGTTAAATCCGTTGTGTCAAAGGGTGTGGACGCTGGGCTGTCCATGCTCACGCCCAAGAAAAGTATTGCGGATCAGGCACAGACTCAACCTACACAACCTGCAAACGCAGCCAGGATACAGCGCAACAATGCGATTGGATTAAGAGCATTTACCTCCGCCGAACCGGTCCCCCAAGAAGGCGGATTCGTTAACTCTGCTGCCCGCACAGTCGGGCAGGGCATCAAGGGTGCCGGACAGGTTGCCGCTGATTATCTCGGTGCAGACCGCAACAATGCCGCGAAACGATACGGACAAGCGGTTATCGATGCAAATCCCACGGCGGTCAATTCCCTCGAAGACATAGCCGCCAAACCGGGTACCGCCATTGCTGAAGGCACAGGCAATGCAGCGCCATCCATGGCCGGAATGATCGGTGCGCGAGCTGTAGGCCAAGGCATTACCGCACTCTCCCCGCTGGCTGGTCCCGCTGCCCCTCTGGTAGCTGCTGCCGGTCAAGTCGTGTCATGGCTCGGACCTGCTGCAATCGCTGCGCTACCTTCCTACGGCGGTATTCGCGACAAGCAAATACTCAATGATCCGGCGGCTGAACAATCAGCCAAATCCAAAGCTATTGCAGCAATGGGAGCGGCGGCTGTTGCTGGGATAGAAACCGCATTCGGCCCACAGAATTGGGCACTTGCTGCGATGACCAAGCAGGGCCGGGCAAAAATGGCAGAGAAGTTTGCCGCGACAACGCTAGCCGGATCGATTGGGAAAGGTGCCGTCAAAGGCGCTGCTATCGAAGGCTCAGAAGAACTCGCCCAGAATCCCATTGAACAACTCGCGGCTGGTGACAATCCGACGACCAAAGAGAATATAAAAGATACCTTGTTCGGTGGCGCAATGGGCGCACTCAGCGGCGGGGTATTGGGCGGCGGGTCTGGAATGCTGCTCGGTAAACCCATCACACAGACACCAGACAACGTTCTCAAATACACTGCTGAACGGGGCGGCAAGAAGGCCAAAGAAACCGCACAAGCAGAATTAGACCGCAGGGCGCAAGATGGGATCGTTAATAATACCCCTGAATCAACACCTGAAGCCGTACAGCGCATCATAGCCACAGGCAAGGATAAGGCAAAGGATATTAATCCCGATGCAGCCACGGGCTCAGATTCTATTCAAAGCAGCATATTTGAGGAACCAGACCATGTTGTTGACGCCAACAAAATGGATAACGCACCGGATCAGCCGACTCCCGAACCCGTAGAAACGCTCAACGCACAACTCAATGCGCTGGCCGATGGCAGAAAACCAGGTGTTCTCATCACTCCGGGCGAACCCATGCCGGATTCTCTACCGCAAGGCATTAAATCTGCCGATGTGCCGGGACACGGTACGCTCCTATATCGGGATGAGGCCACCCTGCAAGCTGCAAGAAATGGACAGATGGGAGCCGCACTCGGCTATGGTATTGATGAGAAGCCAGCGGGCGCTACCCATACTGTGACCGCACGCGACGAGAAAGGAAATGTCATTCAGGACGTGGCGACCGATGGCAGTCATTCTGTCATTCAGGCGGCCAAAAATGTGGCGGGGCCTGCCGGCACGGTCGAAATTCGGCCTGTCGCTGATGCGATGGTGGAGCGTGATGCCAACGTACATCAACCCACTCAAGAACAAGTGGAAAAGGCCGGCGCACAAGCAGCAGAGAAAGTGGGGCTCCCTAAAGTTGGGTCACGTATAGAATACAAGGGTCCTTCAGGGGAAACTCGATCTGGCACCGTACTTGCGTACGGAGTTTTGCAAGGGAACGGGAATGTTGAACATCGAGTGCGTATCAAAGATGATGAGGGTTATGAAACAGCACCAATGGTGGACGCAGCCAATCCACGGTTACCAAAAAAACAGGCAACTTTACCCAATAAACCACTGGACGAAACACAAGATACCAAAACAACATTAGTCCAATCCGGGGGAGGAACTAAGCCTGTAGCCGCTCCCAAACAGGAGAAAACGGAAGACACACCGAGGGCTCACCCTATCCGACCCCTCCTGGAATCCCTCATCAAGCGCCGGGCGGCAGCCAAACAGGTAGGCAAGGAACGCAGCATCAACAACGCCATTGCTCGCGCCAAAGAAGTAATGAGTGGCAAACGCGCAGATACTGACCTTGAATCAAAATGGTTCCGCTTGCAAGCTGGCGCAATACGAAAATCAGATCCTGCGACTGCTGATTTATTGCACCAGATCAGTGAGACCATTAAACCGCTTGCAAAACAGAAATCAAGCGGATATGATAAATCACATGAAATATCCAGCCAAAAGAAGCCCGAAACCAAGCAAACTATCCCTGTGCGGGGGAGTGAGAGCGCCGTTCTACGTGAACGGGGTGGACGTATCCTCGCCAACGGGATCGTTCAAAGCATACAAACACACGGTATTTCTGCCCTCATCGGAAAAACCATCAACTCCCCCGAGCAGCTTGCCGAAATAGCCCAGGTTTACCGCAATCCTCGTTACGAAACCTTCCGTATTTTCTTCACCAAGGGCATCGAAATTGTTCACGCTTCCGGCGTGACGGCTCGCCTTCCCGGCACTACCCCTATATTCCCTAAGGACATGTCCACCGAACAAGGTGCGACCTGGATCAAGGATATGATGCAATCCTCCGGGGCAGACGGTTACTGGATGCTACACAACCATCCGTCTGGCAACCCTACCCCAAGCGATACCGATATCACAGCGACAAGAAACATGGCAAAGCTGATACCCGGATTTAAGGGGCACGTAATCATTAACTCAAACAAGTACGCGCAGATAATGATCCCTAATAGCCGAATATCTGCAAAAGTAATCAGCAAACATTTTTCCGAAGATAACCTCCTGAAAGCCTCAAAACCAAGCGTCTATATTGGTAAGCCCGTTCCCAATCCGAGCGTTGTAGCAACTATCGGGAAGTCCTTCCAAAAAGATGGATGGGTAACTCTTATCGGTGTTTCCGGACTCTCAGGA
>Ga0134126_10001000_pt1 | contig 35736 bp, 30 predicted proteins | sample KB31752_FD_96881 | JGI IMG/M metagenome (GOLD analysis project Ga0134126, IMG submission 96881) | Terrestrial soil microbial communities with excess Nitrogen fertilizer from Kellogg Biological Station, Michigan, USA - KB3-175-2 | ecosystem: Environmental > Terrestrial > Soil > Unclassified ...
AGAAGCAATTGATTTCTTTCCTTTATTTCGGCCTTTCGTTATCGGATTTTGCATTGTGAATTTTACAAGCGTGTTGGACGTGATTAACGGACTCATGACCCCCGTGACGGAGGTCACTGGCGGAATGGTTCAGAATTCGAACGCGGCGATTAAGCAACTGCTCGCTCAAAAGGAGGCCGCGTTGAAAAATACAGTTGACTATCAGATGTATGTTGGTTCCACCGGTGATGGAGATTACGACAAGTGGTATGCATACACGAACCAGTCCTCGGATGGAATGTTTGGGGCCATTAATGAGCTGAAGTTTTTTGCGTCTAAGATGATGTATAACCTCCGGAACAGTATTAAGGTATGGTTGTCTGAGATTTTGAATTTGCTTTATGAGGCAGCAGCGTTGTGCATTGACTGTATTCGGACATTTCAATTGGTGGTTATGGCAATATTGGGGCCGTTGGTCTTCGCACTGTCAATTTTTGATGGCTTTCAACACACGTTGAACGCTTGGCTGGCACGATATATCAATATCTTTCTTTGGTTGCCAGTCGCTAACTTATTCGGTGCAATTATCGGAACAATTCAGGAACAGATGATTAAGCTGGATATACAGCAAATTGCCGCCAATGGGAGCACGTCTTTTTCAAGCACGGATACTGCGTATCTGATATTTCTTATCATAGGTATTATTGGGTATACGACAGTGCCATCGGTTGCGAATTATATTGTGAACGCTGGCGGAGGGGGAGCTTTGTTGGCGAAAACCAGCGGTATGGCTGCCAGCACTGCTGGGCGTGCAATGTCTGGGGCTCGGAATCTAGGAAGTGCACCTGGTAATCTAATGGCTGGGTATATGTCGCCCGAAGGACAGAAGAACTCCAATAGTATGGCGAGCGCCTTTGGGAGATCGTATGGGAAGAATCAGGCGCAGTCGGATCGGCTTTCCGGTGAGAAGAAGGAATCATAAGTATATGTTACTACGTGAAGAGAGATGGTTAGGTCGAACTATATTGAAGTGGTGGATTGCCTGGAGGGATTGAGTCGTTTACCGGACGAGTGCGTTCAGACTTGCGTCACGAGTCCACCGTACTGGCGGCTACGGGATTACAACGTTGCTGGCCAGATTGGACTCGAACTAACGCCTGGCGAATATATTGACCGGATAGTGTCGGTGTTTTCTGAGGTTAGGCGGGTTTTGAGAACGGATGGTACGTTGTGGTTGAATCTGGGTGATACCTACAACGCCTATAAGGCTAATACTGGTGATTCGAACTTTGCAGGTTACGCTCGGCGACCGCAGCAAAGGCGGGGCTTGTTAGACGGTAGTTTAAAGAACAAGGATCTTGTTGGGATTCCTTGGAGGGTGGCGCTGGCGCTACAAGGTCTGGGTTATTATTTGAGACAGGACATTATTTGGTGTAAGCCGAACCCGATGCCAGAATCCGTTCGGGATCGGTGCACAAAGGCACATGAGTATCTTTTTCTGTTGGCAAAATCCGACCGGTATTACTTTGATCAGGTGGCTATCAAGACTCCGTTGCGGGAGTCCAGTAAAAAACGTTTGTGTCAGGATGTGGAAGGTCAGATGGGGAGCTCTAGAGTGCCTGGGAAGACGAATGGGAATATGAAGGCCGCCGGCGGCATTGTGGGCGGAAAGAAGGCAGCGGAATTCTCGATAGGCGATGAGTCGGCGATGTTAAAGTTTGAAACGAGAAATGGGAATGGGAAGCCCTGGGAGTCCACGGACAATCTCTGTAACAAACGTTCTGTGTGGATCGTAGGCAGCAAGCCGTTCAAAGGGAACCATTTTGCCACTTTTCCGGAGGCGCTAATTGTTGACTGCATCAAGGCCGGTAGCCGGATCGGCGACATTGTCCTTGATCCATTTATGGGTGCCGGGACGACTGCCGTCGTGGCGGCCCGTCTGGGACGTAAGTACATCGGTTTTGAATTGAACCAAGAATATGTGGCCATGGCGGAAAAACGCCTGAAAGACGGATTGGGTATGTTCTACGGAGGCCTGTGAGATTGTCCGGTGGGAGTAGTCGCGTTGAGTTTTATCCGGAGGAAGTGTTTTACTCGGCTGGAGTCATTGACGGTCATAAATGTTATGTTCGGTGAGCAGGACAGATTTGAAGGGAAAGGAAAGGGGCGGTGAACCGGAGAAGTTAGTTGTTGTGCCGGTGTCGTTTTCGGAGGCATGTGCTTTTGTAGCTCAGCACCATCGCCACCATCGGACGCCGCAAGGACATAAGTTTTCTATAGGACTGGCAGTGGAGGGTAACTTGGTGGGGGTGGCAATAGGCGGCCGGCCAGTTTCAAGACGACTTGATGACGGCTGGACCTTGGAAGTAACCCGCCTTTGTACCAATGGTACAATTAACGCTTGCAGCAAACTATATGGGGCTTGCTGGCGGATCGTTCGGGAGATGGGATATCGCGAACTGATAACCTACATTTTGGACACGGAGTCTGGTGGGTCTTTGAGAGCTGCAGGATGGTCGTGTCGCGGGCGGGCCGGGGGGAAAAGTTGGAATGTTCCCTCGCGCCCAAGGGTTGAGAAAAGCCCAGGTCAGTTAAAGTTGAAGTTCAGCGTCCGGACGCCGGGGTTTGGGGCCAGCGAACCTTTGACGTAATGTCGATTTTGGCAAAGTCATTATAGAATAACATTGAGAGCTTGTAAATGTGAAGAGTGATGTTTAGAAAAGCAAAGAATATCGATACTGCCTTTCAGCAGGTCCGGCTATTTTGTCTGGTTGTTATTATAGGGTGCTTGACGTTCAGCGGATATGTGGCTTACAAGGCAGCAGAGTCTACGACGGCTGCCAATTCGAGGGTATACATTTTGGCAAATGGGAAGGCGCTGGAGGCGCTGGGTATGGATCGAAAGGACGATATCCCGGTAGAAGCTAGGGATCATATTCGGACCTTCCACCACTACTTCTTCTCCTTTGATCCGGATGATAAGGTTATTCAGTCAAATATTGGCAAAGCCTTGTACCTGGCCGATGGAAGCGTGAAGCGATTGTATGACAATTTGCGGGAGGAGAATTACTACGCGAGTATAATAAGCTCTAATATCAGTCAGCAGGTAATCGTTGACAGCATTCACCTCGACCTTAATCAATACCCCTTTTATTTCGTTTGTTTTTCGACGGAGAAAATAATCCGTGCGACTAGTATTACGACCAGGAGCTTGGAGACCGAAGGGTATTTGCGGAACGTAAGCCGGAGTGACAATAATCCACATGGTTTTTTGATTGAGCGATTTAATACTCTCGAGAATAAGGATTTGTCGGTAGAGTCCCGGTGATTCGGTGCAGTTCTAATATGGCGACAGTTAAATGCAATTTGTCATGGAGTCGAAAAAAGGGCGGGACAATCTCGAGGTGCCGGAAGGTGCACAGCCGCTGGCTCGGCGGTTGTCGCAAGAATTGGAGCGGAAATTACGCCACCTTGCTAAGAAAATGGAGGACGGATCAGAAAAGTTGTCTATTCGGACCAAGAAGGTACTGCTTTTTTTGTTTGTCATCGTCTTTTGTGGGGTGAGTTTGGGGATCATTTGGCGGTCGGTTGGAACGAGAAGTGGCAGGAGCGTGGTATCTGTTCAATCAATTGTGCCATGTCCTCTTCAAGGAGGACCGGAGCATTCAGGGAGCCTGAGAAGGTCTGGCGTGTCAAGAAGCGAATATCTGGTGGTACAAGGCTTTCACCATTATTTGGATAGCTTGGCGGCCAGTCCATCGGGAATGATTGCGCGAGATAGCATGCTCCGGGAACGGCCCGGTCTGCTAGATAGTATTGAGATCATAGAAAAAGCGTATTTGGAAAAGTAAAGAGGAGATGAGCAATGAAGGCGATTGAAGAGTTGCTTGGGAAGGTGATTGAGGGTGATTGCCTTGACGTTCTACCGGAGGTACCCAGTGGTAGCGTCGACATGATATTGACGGATTTGCCGTACGGAACGACTGGCATTGTTTGGGACATCGCCATTGATCTTGAGAGGCTTTGGAAGGAATATGAGCGGATCATTAAGCCAAGTGGGGTAATTGCGCTAAGTAGCCAAGGAATCTTTACCGGCCGGCTGATGTTGAGCAATGAGCGGCTCTTTAAGTATAAGATTGTGTGGGTGAAGTCTTCTCCTACCAATTTTTTGAATGCCAAAAAGGCGCCGCTTCGGCGACACGAGGATATTTTGATATTTTATAAAGATCAGCCGAAATATAATCCGCAGTTCCAGCGGGGCAGGATTTACGTGAGGGGGCCAAAAGGCGAGGGATATCATGACAACTATGGCCGAGTGGGCGCGATCAATGAAACAACGAAATCAAGAGACCGGTACCCGAACGATGTTCTATTTTACGAGTTTGGAGTTGAGGATGTACCGGATAGCGTCTTCTTCAAAAACGCCGCGGCGGAAGGCCCGACGTTTCATCCGACACAAAAGCCGGAGGCACTTGGGAGGTATCTTATTCGAACGTACACGGATCCCGGTGAGGTTGTGCTGGATAGCGCCTGCGGAAGCGGTACGTTCCTGGTGGCGGCGGTAAAGGAGCACCGACAGTTCATCGGAATTGAGAAAAACGCGAATGCGGTTCATAAAGGTGAGCCAATAGACTATGTTCAGGTTTGCCAGGAGCGACTTAGACAGGCCTTTCGCTGGCGGGATGATGAGGATAGAAAAATGACACTTTTTTAATTTTTAAACTTTGAAGAGATGAAATCTGAGAACACTTCGGTGCAAGTTGACCAAAAAAGGAAGTTTTTTCTCGTGCTACCCTTATTAGTGCTGCCGTTCATGGTTGGCTTTTTCTTCCTTATGGGCGGCGGTAAGGGAGTGGCCGAGTCTGCCGGCCAGCGCCAGACTGGTGACGGATTTAATACAAATTTGCCGGCGGCGCACGTCAAGGACAACAGAGAGGCGAACAAGATGAGTTTCTACGAGCAGGCTGACAGGGATTCTGCATCGCTCAAAGAGCGATCGAGTAAGGATCCGTATTGGGGTAGGGTCATTGGCGGGGATGGTGGACATGGGGCGGCATCTGTAGAAAATATACAGTCTAGTATATTTCGCCAGCGTCCGGAACTGAGGTCAGCGGTAGGTCAAGTTGGCGATCCTGCTGATTTCAAAAAGAAGACGGGTGTAGACAGTAATGAGCGAAAGGTATACGAGAAACTTCGCCAGTTGAATGAATCTTTGGCGGTTTCTACGTCTGTGCAAAGCATGCCAACAATGAGCAATCGTGCACCTGCTGATGCAGTATCACCAGGGGTTCAAGACGATGTGGACAGGCTGGAAGGTATAACTCGGGCGCTGAAAGAGTCGGAGACCGGACAGTCTAACGCCCAGATGCAGCAATGGAATAGCATGCTGGACAAAATTATCGCCATTCAGCATCCGGAGAATCGGGACAGTCTCCAACATCTTTCTGCTCAAAATAAGGGGAAGACATATCCGGTTGTTCCGAGGGGGCGGGGAGGCGACAGTGTTACCGTTTTGGAAAGTGATGGCCCCGGTCCGGAAAATATGTTAAACGATGGGTACCAGCCAACTCAGACCATATCTTTTTGGGGATTAGGAGGTCGCAAGGAGGGAGGTGCTGCGGCTCCAAACGCAATTACCGCCGCCATAGATGAAACGCAAACCCTGGTCACGGGATCTGACATTCAAATGCGACTTACGTCGTATTTGTGGGTTGACGGAACGTTAATTCCACCTGGCACCTCTGTAACCGGCACCGTAGCTCTCTCGGGCGAGCGGCTAAAGGTTCAAGTATCATCGATTCGTTACGAGAATGTGATCTATTCTGTTGCTCTGAGTGTGTTCGATGTGGACGGCGTTGCGGGTATCCATATTCCTGGTAGCATTGGTCGGGATGTCAGCAAGGAGTCAGCGGATCAGGCCATTGGTGGAATGAACCTAATGAATATGGACCCTTCCGTTGGGGGCCAGGCGGCCACGGCAGGGATCGAGGCCGCGAAAACGCTCATTTCAAGAAAAATTAGGCTCGTTCGTGTAACGGTGAAGGATGCCTACCAGGTATTCCTAAAGGACAATAATAATTGATTATTTGAAACTTTTAAAGCAAGTGTATGTGCAGGCAAAGTGTTTTCGGTGTTTGCTTATTAATTTTAATGGCGGGGCTAAAGGCATCCGCCCAGGTGGATCAACTCCCGGAGTTGTTTTTGACGACGAACAAGACAACAGTCGTGGTTTCCCATTTCAAAATCAAGAGTGTTGATAGGGGCAGTCGAGATGTCCTCGCTCAAAAAGTGCCCGGCACGGACACCATACTGGAAGTGAAAGCCGCCCGCGCGGATTTTCCGGAAACCAACCTTACTATTTTGACCGGTGATGGAGCTATCCATATGTTTCTTGTTCGGTACATCGCATCCCCGACAACGTTAAAATATCTCATTGCTGGTCAGCCCGAACGGCCGGAAAGTGCGGCCGTTGATGATGGAGTTGGTCTTACAGAGGAGGGTTTCGGAAATTTGGCGGATTCTGTTCTTAAACGGCCCAGTCTGCATTGCGGAAAGGCCGCGAGTTCTTGCGGTGCCAAAGCCATCGTATCCGGAATTTATATCCATGGAGAGGCGCTTTTTTTCGGGATTCGTGTAAAGAATCGAAGCAATATTGGCTACAATATCGGGCAAATGAATTTTTACATTCGGGACAAGGAGCAGACTAAGCGGACGGCGTCCCAGGTTTTGACGATGTCACCCCTTTTCGTTAGGGGAGAACATGAGATTGTGAATGGGAAGTCAGCGATCCGGTTCGTGGTCAGTTTTCAAAAATTTACTATTCCAGACGAGAAAGTGCTATTCATAATAATTAAGGAAAAGAATGGTGGCAGGCTGCTCCGCTTAAGGATTACGAACAAGGAGTTATTGAGGGCAAGGGGCATCTAAAGATAATCACACTTTAAAAGTATTTTTATGGCTACAAGCACCGGAATACGAAGAGATGAATGGGTTATAGACCCGGATAATCGAGTAGAACAGCTGCTGAAAATCTGGAAAGCTAATCACCCCGTAAGCCGATTTTGGGTTCGTGAGCAGGCGCAGCTAGAACTTGAGTTTCTCGACAAACTTTATATGGCCTTTAAAGACAGTCCGAGCTATGAAGAAAGGGAAAGCCTTGCGCGGGTCGAGGCCGGCATCAAGCATTTGTCGTATCAGCTTAAGCCTGATCTCATGGAGCGCTTGTCTACTTTTATTGTGAGAGCGTTGGACCGGGCGACATTTTTGCTGTCGAATCTTTTGGAGAACCGGGCGAATGACGAGCGGTTGGACCGCGGCTTTGAGCCGAAATGGGTACCAAAGGGATTGTCGGCAACTGCTCGGCAGGAAAAGGAGGCGCAGGTTTCCGGCTTAATGAAGAGCCTGAAGACGCTTGGTCTATCCGGAAAGGTGTCTGAGCAAGGCAGGACGCTGTTGTATTATGGCAGTGATTCCTTTCAGTTGAACGAAAAGGTCGGACCTCGCGGAGCTAGGGCGTCGGTAACGACCCAGGTTGAAAAATCGCCGTTAACAGGTAGGTACTATGCCACTGGATATGACATGGTCTCTTATCGGGGGCTGACGCCATTGAGGGACGAGGCTGTTGGTGTTAATGTTAAAGAATTGGATCGACGAATGGCTGCGATCAATTGGTCGATAAATTATGCTCAAGGCGGCGGTCGCGGGTTCCAACAGGGAGGTACCAATAGTGTTTTGGTTCAGGCTGTTAATGACGTTTTCCGGGATTTAGGCGTTCTTTTGGCCTCGGGCGACTCGGAGGCCCGCAGGATTCATGATCAACTGGCGGTGAAGTATTTCGCCGATACTCCGAATAGCCAACTGGTAGGTAACTTTGATGAAATAAAAAAGACTTTTGAGCACAAGGTCCACGTGGACCTAACAATGGATGCGGCATTTCCCTTGACGCCGGCGGACGCACTGAAACTGTTGAACAGGGGCGTAATAACCCGGTCAGAGGAACCGGGAGGTCTTGGACAGCCGTGGTTGTCGTTGGTATCCGAGCGCGATGCTCGAGGATTTCATCAAATTAGACCGATTGAAGGGAGTGATCGATTTAGCTTACATGCTGGTTTGGCCGAAGCCAATGTTGTTGGATTCGGCGGCCACATGGACGAGGAAAGTGCAATTCGGGCATTGGCGAAAGGAGAGGTTGTGTCGGCTACAGTCGTAGAGAATGGAGAACATGTTGAGCGGATGATTTACGCTAATCCGGAAAAAGGCAAGATCTCCGTTGACTGGGTTCGAACGGAGGAAGCGGGCCTTCTCCAACGGGACGAGCAGTTAACAACAACTTTCAGTAAATACAGAGTGCAGCAACAATCTGGCGTACAGGACCGGCAGATGAACGCTCAGCCTGAGATGACTTTGCCAACCCAGCAGACGACGCTCTTTCAGGATGATCCACCAAAGATGACGTCGGATCGAACGAATCTTTCAAGCCTTGAACGCCAGCTACTTGAGATTGGGGCGCCGCCGGGAGTCGCGGCCGAGGTCTTACATCGGTTCAAGGCTACGGGAGATCCAGAGGTGAATCTGCCGCATGTATTCGAAAGGGACGGGGACCAGGTGAACACGCAGCTGCGGTTCAAATTGGATTCAGACCTGGATTGGGTTCGGCTTCATGGGTATGACGTCAATGTCAATTTCGGCAACGGTGATCAGGCGGTTTCCCAGCGATTTTACTACAATTCAGAGGATCCGGTGAATTCTTTCTCTCTTTCGGAGGCGTATAACTTGGCGAAAGGAAATCCCGTTGCGAGGGTTGTGGTTGACATGGAAGGGCAGCAAAAAGAAGTTTGGAAGCAGCTCGATGTCGACCGGCCTTTAACGCCTGCTGGCAATCATCAGATAACTTCATACGAGTTCGATCTTAAAGCCGCGCTCGCTGAGTATCCAAATCAGAAGGATCTACAAAAGGCTCTCGGCGCCGGTATATCCATCTCCGACCTTGTTGCGCGGGCAAAGATGGGGGAAACGACTCGATTTCCGGCTAACCTCAATGGAACGGATGAAATGTGGATCATGCGGGTCCTTCCGGGCGAACATCGGTTCGAGATTGTACGGTCACCTGAAAGCCAGGCCAGCCTGCGGGAAAAGCAGCAGGGTGAAAATGTGGAAAGAGGCGTTACAGTTCATCAGAAGGGTGAACTAACGCGCTCGAGATAGAAAATTACCGCCGTCAATGATGGTGGCAATTGGGAACAGGATGTAAGAGAAAAGGAGGAAGCAATGGAATCAAGATATTTGCTTTTATTTCGGGAGAGACTTTCGGAAATTGGTTTCCCTGAAGATATAGCCGACCAGATGGAACACTTTACGGAGCAACCAGGTGTGCTGTTACCGTTGAGGTATCGCGCAAAATACGAAGGTAACGTTGTCAATTACACAATATTCGCTCTTCGGAAGCCTGACGATTGGAAGCTTCAATATGAAGTAGCACGGGTTGACGTGTCGCTTCGCCGGCCAGTGGATATACCGGCAATGGTTGTGCATGGTATTGACGTGCAGGTCCTAGATAGACGTATGGCAGCCGAGGATTGGACCGACGACGGCCGCTTCACTGAACAGCAACGGGACTTATTGAAAGAGCTCTGGAAGTTGTCTGAAAATGCCCACCCAGAAGGTATTCAATTGCGGGAAAAGCTCGTGTTGAAACACCTGGCAGATAGCGAATTCGGAGAACGCCTTCCCCAGATCGAGGCCATTCGTGCGAGGCACGAGATTCAACGCTCCTTTAATTCGCCTGGTCAAATCGCTTTTTCTTCCATGCAGATGTATAACTTATTGGCCGGTAGACCGGTTGCCGTTGACCTTCCTGACGAGTTTGGCCAGCAGGTAACAAAATGGATTGGAACAGATGCAAGCAGCCAGGAAATATCAGGAGGACCGGTCTTGACCATGTACGAGAGCTCAGTAAATTTTGATGTGAAGGCAGCGCTCTTACGAACGCGTTATGCGGAATATTTGTCCGACCAGGAGGTAGCTTACGCCGTAGAGTCGCTTAAACAAGGGAACAGCACTTTGGTTGGAGCTTCGATGGTCGGCCGGGATGACGAGGTTTTTTTGGTAGCTGAACCTTGGAATGATCGGGTTAAGGAAGACTATGGGCAGATGAAGGCCTTGGCAAAAGCGGCCGGGGAATCGATCGAAAGCCGCATCGCCCAGCAATCTCCTGAAAAGGAAGAATTAATCGCGAACCTGGAGAAAATTCTAGTTGCGTCGGGTTTCGGTAATTTCAGCCGCCAGAACGTAAGGTCGGCAATCTTTTATGGTGACAACGAGTTTGAATTGAAATGTGACTTGTTTTATGGATCTGACAAATTGCGTTGTACAATTGAAATTGAGTATCGAGGGGGATTTGAGGAATACGACGTTCGGTCAGTGTATGCCTCTCTTACCAAGGAGATAAAATTGCCGGCGGAGACACCGACCGGGACAGACATGGAAGAAATAGAACGTCGACTTTCGGAGATCAACTGGGAGCAAGGGGACTTTATCGATCCGAGAGCCAGCCGGCTCCGGCGGCTGGATACGGTGGAACGCGGTGTTCAAATGATGGTAGATGACTTATTGGAGTATTTGTCGGCGGAATCGTTTATGTTACCAGATGGCGTGACCCTAAAGGAGAAACTGCTTTATAAATATTGGGTTGATACGCCAAACGCGAAGCACATACCAAATTTGGAGCGAGTACGGCGGGCGCTGACATACGAAGGACGGTTCGATCAGTTCTCGTTTATGCATGTCGATGCGGATCGAATATACCAGTTGCTTAACGGCCAGGTTGTGTCCAGAAACTTTGTGGAAGGCGAAACGCTGCGTCGTGCCTACCTTGTAATGCACGAAACGGGGAATCGTCGGTTTATCCAATGGCTTCCTGGCCCGACTGAAGAGGGACTGATAAAATTATTAGAGGATCGGGTGCCGGGTTTCCGTGAATCGGTGGATCGCGAAGAAGTATTGAAAGACCTTTTCGTTGGTAAAGAGGTCTGGTTTGCGGAAATGCAGGGCGAAGAGTGGGATTATCGGTTGCGCCTGGTAAAGGATGACTGGCGGGTGTCCTTAAGCGTCTTCCCAAAGCATGACCAGTTTTCACCAGATTCGTACGTGCGCCTAGGAAAACTTGCTGATAGGCTCCGCTTTATGGGGTTTGGCGACGCTTCAAATTTAGTTTTTAGGATGTTCGATAATGGGATCGAAAAATTCGCGATCGAAAAGAACCTCGAGATTGGCGACCGGGCTAAGATTAAAGCCAATATTCTATTTTCGGCCGCGAGCGGAGAGTACATTCTTTCCTCGGTTCAGATAGCCCTCGTGAAGGAAATTAATATTCCGCTAATCGGGAATGATTGGACTAAGGATCTCGAGGCCGATATGAGGATGATAGATTGGTCAAAAGCGGACTATTATCAATGGGGTAACGATCTTCACGATGTGACGCCGGCTGGAAATCTGACTTCCTATATGGAGGCGGGAGAGACATTACAACTGGTGGGGCAGTTATACGAGAGCGATAACCCAGCGGACAAATGGAAGGCGGAAGCATTGATATCTAAGTACCTGCTCTTTACTCCAAACGAAACGTTTGGTTTTGACAAGGATCTGTTTCGCAATCGCTTTTTAGTGGAATTTACGTTTAACCAGGAAGACCTATTTCGGTTCGACATGATGGCGATGTATAATCTTGTGGATGGCCGGGCCGTTTATACTGGGAGAAAAAGCGATGGAACCGAGGAATGGTATAAACTTGATTTTGTAGACTCAAAACCGGCATTAAGGGCGATTTCAAGTGCAAACTCCGAAAAAAGTCTTGCAGAGATCGGATTGCTGGAGGCGCCGAAGGGATTCGACGCTCAGTGGGTAATTGAATCGTTTCGACATGGGAATGCTATTGATATCCAAGTTGCCGTCGACGGTCAGGTGCGAAGGATACCTATATTTTTCGATGTTTCTGCTGAAAAGTTGGTTATAGAAGCCGAAAAGTCCGCAGCCGAGATCGGTCCGTTTTTGAGCAGCCACCCGAATTGGGTTCAGCGGTCGAACTGGCGGGATGTCGGGCAGGTGCGGGACTTTTCTGTTCACCCAGCACCAATCGATCATAGGGCGCTGAAAAACGTAATGGATCAATTAAATACCTGGGGTTTTGATAAGAGCGCCGAGAGTCAAGTCAAGGTGGCATTGCAGGTCGGGTACCCGGAGTTCGCTTTAACTCTCCGGAAGGACTTTGGGGATGCGGTGGCTGATGTGGTATTTGCCTTTCGTCCGACTGGTCGGATGGATCCATCTTTGGTTAGTTATGACTTCACACTGACGACGCCGGACGGTAGGAGGATATCATTCGAGGTGGGTGGACATTGTAGCCCATTAATGACCTTGAATTCTGCGAAAAATGTTGCGGCGGGGCGACCGGTTCTACTCTCAGCGGATGACTTGAGTGGACACTGGTTTGCCATGAGCCGCATCCCGGTTGGGGACGATGGTCGGGTAAAACTGAACGAAGTAGCTTTTCAACAGTCGGAACTGATTCAGCAGATAGAGAAAATGCCTATCAAGAACATAGACTCGAAGGAAACTCGAAGCCAGATATATATTTGTTTGATGAAGGGCGACCCAGCTCCGATTATCTGGATGCGGGAAGGAAAGGGAATGCCTGGCGTGTTGATAATAGATCCGCAGGACCGGAGAGTGAAGGTGCAGTTTAACGATAGTGGCCGATCGTTAGGTCCTGACCAGCGGCCAGGGGAGGAAGAGGGCCGGGGAAACAGTCGTGGAATACGGTAGGACCACTTGGCTCGATTGATTGAGCGTGAACTAAGGAATTGTATGGTATGGACGCTGTGAATTATATTAAGGGGTTTATGGGGCGGGTCCCCGAGGATCCAGAAATTTCCGCTTATCATGTAAGCGTCTACCTTGCGCTTGTCCACTACGGTGAAAACATTGCGGGTAAGTCTTCATTCACGGTATTCAGCCGAGAAATACTGCCTTTTGCGAAGGTATCAAGGCCTGGCACCTATCACCAGTTGCTGAGCGATCTGGCGCGTCAGGGGTATATTGAATATAGCCCCTCGCATAGTCCTGTGATTGGAAGTTTGGTTACATTGGTTTCTTTTGCCGCTTCACCGCATTGCGAGGAAGTATGATGGATATAAAGTATAATAGTATGCACGTTAGGATAGGAGATATCGAAGCAATCAATAAGGCGTTAGTTTTGGCCATGATGGATTTGAAGGCTGATACGGTAATGGTGCCTAAAACTGGCATTGTTAGTCTAAGCAGCATGTATTACCACGGCTCGGCGTCTGGTTGGCGAGAAATTCTGTCAGTTGAGCCAGACATTTCACACTTTGAAGCGGTGGATGCGGCAACCCTTTTTTCTTTGCTTCATAGTATCGAATTGCGGCGGGTGCCAGGTCGACCAGTAATCAAGAGCGGATTTACCAGGAGAGGATTGATAGATCTTTCCAGTATGCTGGAAGATATGAACATTGTGGCGGATATTCATTTCGCTATGAAGCAATTACGGCCTATTCTGGTAGTGGGGAAACGAGCCGGTCACGAAGATGTAATAGCTGATGCTATCGAGGGAGTTAAAGCGGACCTGATGGCACTTTGTAAAGATGATTATGGTGTTACCGAGGCAAAACGGTTGTGGGCGACTTATGAACCGCTACTTGGCCGGTTAGCGCCAGATCTTGCAGTTCGGCTTAGCGCCCGTCAGTCTGCAGCGCCGGAAGGAACGGATGTCGGTTTGGAGAATAAAGAGAAGGAGCATAAACGGAATGTAAAAGACAATGATGGTCAGCGCGGAAGAAATCGGCAGTGAATTTCCGGTTGGAATTCGGCTCCGACGATTTTTTTGCAGGTTTTTAAAATATCAGGTTATGGAAATTGTGCTAAAAAATATTAAAGTGAACGAACGGCTAAGCGAAGAGACGACGTGCTTTTCAGCCACGATCTATATTGATGGAGTTCGCGCGGGAGAAGCTAGCAATCGCGGCTATGGAGGAATGACGGAGTATCGCGGAAATGACGCTCAGGGAATGAAACTACTGCTCGACGCGGAAGAATACTGCCGGAAATTGCCGCCACGGACATACCCAGGTGCCGACGATGGGAAAGACCTTGTTTTAAAATTAAATCTTGAGGGTTTCATTGACGACCTGGTTACCGAACATTTGAAAAAGAGGGATTTGGAAAGTTTCGTCCGCAAGATGGAAAAGGCGATGTTGACCGGTATTGTCGTAGGTGTACCGGAGAAGGAATACAGGGTTTGGAAGTTAAAGGTTACGATTGCCCATTTCATGGCAGATGAAAAATCCGGTAGGCAGCTTAGACGACTAATCGAAGATAAGGTGGTGCCGAGTTTGAAGGCAGGCGAGATGATCCTGAATTCTAATTTTTCTGTGGACTTTACTATGAGTTTGAAGGTCGGTGCAGAACGGTTAATTCCGCACGCCCGGACCGAAAGAAAGGGGAAGGACGACGACGGAGACGACGGGGATGAGAAAAGAACCCAGGGTCGGCGTCGGTGAGTAAAATATTAATAGGTTTAACAGGATGTAAGGATGGCTGGTAGAGAAGGTTTGAGACATGGAAGTCTCTTTAGTGGAATTGGGGGATTCGACCTTGCGTCATCGTGGATGGGATGGAGAAATGTCTTTCATTGTGAGAATGATAAATTTTGTCGGCGAATATTAAAGTATTACTGGCCGGAGGCGAAGGGATATGGAGACATCAAAAAATTCGATGCAACTTGTTATCGAGGGCTTATTGACGTCCTCACCGGCGGATTTCCATGCCAACCATTCTCAGCGGCTGGACGACGAAAAGGCACAGGGGATGACAGATTTCTCTGGCCGGAAATGTGTCGAGTCATTATGGAGATTCAACCGGATTGGGTTGTTGGGGAGAACGTTCTCGGGTTACTTAATTGGAGAAGGGGTATGGCGTTCGAAGGAGTGCAGGCTGACCTGGAAGCTGCGGGGTACAAAGTTTGGCCGTATATTCTGCCTGCTGCGGGTGTCGGTGCGCCGCACCTCCGGTATCGGGTTTGGTTTGTTGCCCACACCCGACGCGAGTTTGGGAACTGGAGGGAAGGTTCAAAAAATGACAGTTTCAATAACCGGGAAGGCTCCGGACGGCAGCAAACGGCAAATGTCATTGGCAGACTACGTCCGGAGGAACCTGTTGCCGACGCCAACGGCGAGCAGCGATTCCAAAGGAGGATGCACCCGCCCGAATCCGAAGAGGCAGCGAGACTCACTAGCACACGCAATGCATGGGATCCATGGAATCCCTGGGAAAACTTCCCAACTCAACCCGCGATTTGTGGGCGAGATGATGGGGTTTCCGCCAGATTGGACAGAATTACCTTTTCGGAGTGGCGCCGAAGAAGTATAGCCGGGTATGGTAACGCAATTGTACCACAGGTTGCGCTTCGGATATTTCGGACGATAGAAGAGACTGACCGCCATTTTTTAAAAAAAGTTTGAAAAGTGTGTTATGGAAATTGAAGTTAATGGCGTTTCAAAAATGCGATGGATGGTCGGGGATAGACTAGCGTCAAGCGAACCGGACACTGTTATGGTGCCGAAATACGGCGGAATTGACGAGAATAGCATTCACTTTCTGAAAGGCCCAGAGGATTTTCAGGAATTCATGGCGACTGAGCCTGATGTATGGCGTTATGAGCAGGTAGCTACTGAGAAGCTCTACGAATTGCTATCTAGGATAGACGACAAGGAGATAAGCCCGCGATTCGTCATACGGCACGGCGTTAAAGTAGAAGGTTTGATCGATCTTGGTAGTATGCTCGAGGACCGAGATATTGTCGAACATATTGAACTCGTGATTGCGAAGCTGGATTGGATGCATTCTGAGGACTCAGAGGATTTAGTCGATCAGGGACCGGGGCTTGAGCGGGAGATTATCGGGAATCTTAAAAAGTTATGTAAAGATGAGGCTGGGGTGGAAGTTGCTAATTCACTTTGGCAGAAATATTCAAACGTCTTTGGATCGGAAAAACCAATTTTCATCGCAAGCAAGGAAGGTGAATGGTTTAAGGATAGGCAACTGAAGGCGTTGGGTCCGGCCGGAACCGTAGCGGTCGTGGATCGGCCGGCTGTGCCTGAAAATGGAGTTAGACTAAAAGAGTCCAATTTCCGGGTTGGAATGGCTGCACTTGGGTCGCTGCTTGATTTCTCTGAGGAGTCGATTCTGGCGGGGCGAACTGATGGTATTGTTAAGGAGTCACAATATTTCGGACGGCCGGGTAAACTTGACCGGGTGGATGTGAACTGGCATCTGGAGGGCGCTAAACTTATAAGTTACGATGTTATATTGAGGAAGCATATTGAAGTTCCTGATCGCATGATTGCTGGCATAGAACTGCGTGAGCTTGAAGGACGGTTGAAACGGCTCGATTGGACACAGGAATACTTGGACTACAATGAGGGCGTTCCATTAATTACGGGAATTGTAAATGATATTCGACGGCTGTACGACTACACCAGGTCAGCGGATGCGCGGGAGTTGGCCTTGAAGATTGGTTTAAAATATTGGGGATATACTCCGAATGAGGATATAATTCCCGGCATTTCCCAATTGAAAGCAGATCACCAAAAGCATATTTCCCTCAGACCGGAAGATGGGATGTTGTCCATCCTGCAGGCATACAATCTGTTGGATGGCAGAGCTATCGGCCGAACCAACTCAGATGGAGTGTGGAATTGGATGGCGCTGGATCCAACGAAACGTCAAAGCGATGGCGGTAGGCTTCTGAAAGGAATTCCGGCTGCGACCGGCTTTGATCCAATGGCCGCCCTCCGTGATTTTGGGGGGCGGCAGATTGGTTTGGAGGAGGTGGAGTCCGTTCGTAGTGGGTCCAAGATTATGCTACACATGGAACTCGATGGAGTAACCGCTAAGCGTATTGTTTTTGTCGATCCAGGTCGTCGGCTGATTGCTATGGACAAAGTGGAAGGGGAGAATTACGGCCTCTACAGAGTGAGTGATGAGGAGTTGTTTCGAGGCAGGAGTTTGCGACAACAGGAGGGGCTTCATGCACTTACCGCGCGGGCGGACTATCTTGGCATTGATACCGAAAATTTAAGGATGATCGAGAACGAGGTATTGACGCGAAATGCAGGGTTTTCCATTGAGCAGTCAGAGTCGCGCGGACCTAACCTGATCAAGTATAAGGTTGATATCGATTATGATGGAAAAGGTCGCTTCGATATAGGTGACGTGCATGTAGACCTGCGGAGAGATTTTGGGGATGGCTTGCCTACGGCCTCGGATCCATCAGTCGCAGACCTTCGGCGACGTATGGAGGCTGTTGATTGGTCGCGTGACTTTACGTCAACTGGATCTATGGTGTTTCACCTGGAGCATCCCGGTGGTAACAGAGTAATGCAGATGAATGTCTTGGACATCCGGGAAAAGCTGGAAAGTCTAACCTTTAGCAGAAAATCGGATGAGGTCGCCGTTGCGCAAGCGCTTGCCTCGGTGTTTTTGGCAGACACACCCAATGAAAAGCTGGTGCCGGCGCTAGTGAGAGGTATGGAAGAATACCGATGGAGGGTTTCCTTTCCTTCTACCCCGGAATTCACTTTCAACGCCATGTATAACCTAATGGACGGCCGGTTTGCAATGGCCAGAACGATCGATGCAGATGGGAAGCCGGAACGGAAAAACTGGTACCGGCTCAGCCCGAGTGCACTCGAGGGCGTAGGTTTGCCGGTATCATTGGTAAGCTCTGGATTTTCCGTAGTTGATGCCTTAAAGAAATATGACGTGTTTGAGAATAAGATTCCCTCGCTGGCACAGAAGTCCGCATGGGAACTGGAGGACGGTGGGATTTTGATGCTCTCGTTAAACCCCCAGGTCTTCCCGAAACCTATAATGGTCTATGCACACCCTGGGATCAAGGGGTTCGTTGTTCACTTGGGGGAGACGCTTCGCTTGGCGGGAGATATCCGTAGGGCGTCGGAGTATACTGGCACCAGAATAGAACTCAGGCTTTTCTCAAAAATTGCGGAGCAATGCGAGAATTTCGACCGCGTGCTGGAAAAAATAGGTTCAGCCGAAGGTCGGGGGCAAACCGATAGCGCTGAAGAACAAGGAGAACGGCGGCGGGCAAGAGGTCAATAAAGTGACTGTGTGTTACTGCACGAACGCTATAAGTGATAATTGCGTGGGCAAAGAGGCGGGAAGTCGTGATTGAATGTTTTCATCGACCATCATTAAATATGGGCACTTTTATCCTCTTTTGAACGGTTGGCCCATTCCGGGGAACGTTGGCCCCGGAAGGTAGTTTGGTGGAAGTTTGACGGGCCGGTTATAACAACGGCCACATATCGCTAGTAGAGGCTTAGAGAGCCATTGTTGCTCAGCGCTGCGTCGAAAAAATCAAGAATTGAGGATACGAAAATTCTTGCTATCTGGGACCGGATGCTAAGGCATTTGGAAGGCGGCGGTATAGCTGCGGCGATCTTGCGCGAAAGGAGAAGATGTTACCATAGCTATTTTTGCCGATCGGGGTCGTGGGCGAATTTTTATTGCACATGACGGAAACCAAGATGGCTGCTGGAAGAAAGGCGGAGGCAAACCGGTTCACTGGAAAATTCATTGACCCGTGGGCCTTCTTGGAAGTTTTGGCGCGACAGGCCGCATCGTCAAAGCGGCAGAATACAGGGGAGAGCGAGGAAGCGCTAGAGTTAATTTTGAGCTACAATGGGCGCAGCTTATTTGAGAATTGCCGACCGTGGAGAGGCGTCCAACCGAATAGAGAACTGCTGTCTGAAGTGATCGTGCGGCAGACTGCTCAATGTGAATAGTGAATATAATAAATTTGATATATGGAAATCGTGGTGGTGTGTACAGAAGAAGACCTCCGGCGGATCGTTAGTGAAGTAGTTCGGAACGAACTATCAGGTTCATTAGCGCCGCTGAAACATCTTTTTTCGGTCACCGAAGAGGTACTTCTTACGAGGATGGAAATGGCGAAGTTTCTCCGCATTTCATTGGTAACACTCGGTGATTGGGTAAAGCGGGGCTTACCATTGCACCGGAAGCGAGAAAGGGGCCGAGTACTATTTATCAAAGACGAGGTGATAGAGTGGTTACGGCAGAATCCTGATTTGAAGTATAACAGGGCGTGAGTTCCGGTCCGGGCCAACGAGGACGCCGACTATTTTGAATATTTAACGGTAAATTGGAATACTCTAGCCGGCTACGAGCCCGCTCCGGATCTGGCATCTCGAATTGGCCGGCCGTTGGCACCGGTAGGAGTAGCGAATGGCCTCTTCACTATTATATCTGTCAGCGCAGAATATTGAGACTGCGTTTCCGGCTGTCTGTCATCGGGCAATATAACGAGCACTACTAAGGAGTTGCAAGTTTCGCAGGAACGGGCGCAGCTAGCTATATCCGTAAAAAAGGCAGGCAGGGAGAGGGAGAACAACTCTTCAGATTCCTATGGCAGTCAATGGCCCGGCCGCAAGATTGTTCTGCAATGGATTAAATTAACTTAGGTCGCCCTGCCTCGTTTATAATCGTGATGAATGGTCCAAAACAAGGACTGCGTAATTTGGTGGGTCATTAGAGTCTCCGCATCATTTAAGTCGCCTGCGGAAATTGGTATTGAATGAATCCAGTTCAGTTCCGCTGGCGCGAATGCTGGTACCCCGAGGTTGAGTTTTATGTAGAGACTGCTTACTATTTGGAGCGAATACATAGGGTTCATGAACTCGTTGCAAAAGACATGAAGATAAACCTCTTTTCCGTTTTTCCTGAATGCAAGTAGCGGGACATTCATTTTTCGGTCGGCGAATAGCTCAAGATCATCATATTTTGGAATCTTTGTCCATCCCCTTGAGGCGGTTTCGACCAAATACGGCATCATTTCTCTTACCTCAGAAGACATTCCGGGATGCACTGGGGGATGCCCATTAGGGACAAAGTGACTCAGTCGTAAGTATTTTTCCGGTGCCATAAGAATAAGGTCTACCGAAGCGGAAAAGTAAAGCACTAATATAATAGAATCCAATGTTGCTGAGGAGGTCCTTTTCGGCCGCAGGTATGTGCAGGGCATCCGCCTGGCTGGCAGCAGCCATTTTAGAAGTCGTTGATAAAGAAGAAAGAAGGTCCGCCGCACATCGCATCCAACTAAATTTAATGCTGAGCCTAACGGGCTCTTGACTGGCGCTCGTTCCGCAGAAGCCGGCCCCCTAGTTTGAGTAATAGTCAACGTCCGGAGATTTACGTTGTAATTGGCTCAGCAGGGCCGCCGGTGACTGAGGCTCAGTAACGTGAGCCAACTCGTAGTTCAAGGAACAGTGACTGCCCATAACTTCCAATGGGCGTAGATCCCGACCTAAAATTTGATCCTCGAAATCGTCAGGATTTGGTAACTTTCTGGTAGGCATAGGTCAGTGTTTTAATCGTTTATAATAGCGACCCTCAGTGGTCGCTTTTCAAATATACGGCGTGCCCTCAAGGAAAACATAGAGGAGGTTTTCTACCGTACGCGGGCGTATAGCCGGGGCCTGATCTTGAGTCCCCACGCGGCGTTGCTGGACCGGGAGAGGGTGACGGTGGCGCGGTGTATGGAGGCGGCGTTGTATGGGCAGTGGCTGAGGGAGGAGCGGGCGCGGATCGAGGGGGGGCCGGTCCTTGGCGGAGGTTATACCTGGGCAGGGACGGATGCGGAGTCTGCGGAGTGGCTGCTCGAGGCCTAGGTGACGGGGGGAACCATTACCGGGTACAGGCGGCGAAAAGGGCAAGTACTGGGGTGATGGGTCTTTTCAGCGGCATTTGCGTATATTGGCTTGTGCCTATGGCCGGGAGATAGAGAATACCTGTGACTGGGGCCGCGTTTTTCGGGGGAGAGAGAAGTGGAAGACGCCGTTCAAGCAGCGGACACAGATGGCGGTGGAACGGCGGTTTGCCAGGGCGGAGGGAAAAGATAAAATTTGTTGAGAGGGATCAAGTTTTTGGGTAGTGTCGAGTGGCAGGGGTATGTAAAACACGTGCTGATCCGCATGTCTAGGGACATGACAATGAACGGTTTGATCGCCGGGCCCGGAACTTGCGGCCGAGAACTACTGCGGGTACTACGCAAAAAAAATACGTATTAATACGGTACGCAGTCTGAAAAATGTGTTATTTTGAATCGCGAAGGCTTTCAGTGACCTCGGAAGCCGGTCTCTAGCCCACCTATTAGCCTCTGTCGACTGAGCGCCAAAATTCCATGGAAATCGTTCTGCTCTATCATTACCATTTGAGTCCCTATGCCCGACTATATACATAGTGATGAATTTTTGGCCGATTTCGCAAGTGGAGAGGAAAGGGCGTACCGGGCCCTGCACCGGGAATTTTTTGCGAAGCTGACAACGGCGGCGGACGGGATCATCAAGAATTATACGGAGGCGGAGGACATCGCCATGGAAGCGTTGTACCGGCTGATGACCGGCCATAAGAAATTTGCCGGGCAGGTGTTGAACCTGGAGCGCCTGAAAAATCACCTGTACTTGTCTGTAAGGAATCGTTGTTTCAATTACCTGAAGTCATTCCGCAGGACGACCAGCGCCGCGGACAAGGATTTCAGCGAGACCTTGAGCGACGCAGACGTGGGCAGCGTGGAGGAAGAGATGGTGTTCGCGGAGGGGATTGCCCGGCTGCGTGAGATCCTGGAAGGCCTTTCAGAGGAAAAAAGGACTGCGCTGCAGCTGGTGTACTATGAGAACAAGAAGGTGAAGGACGCAGCCGCGGAAATGGCGTTGCCGCTGACGACGTTTAAGCGCATACGCGCACGGGCTATCGAGGAGATCAGCCGTAAAATGCCCGGGCAAAAATTGCCGACTACACTATTTTTACTCCTTTTTTATTTGTCGTCGATCCTGTCGGTGCTGTCGTGGTGGTCTTGAACCACTATTAAGGCATTGTGAAATTTTCTTTAAGAAATTGTGGCCCGTTTTTGCCCTTGCCCTGTATTATATATGCGGGAATGGATAGTTATAACCGATCTAAAGTCATACGAGGAAATGCTTAGTAGCCACATCATCGAATTAATAGGAAAATACTGCGCCGGCGTCGCTGACGCGGAAGAGTCCGCGGCGCTGGAGCAATGGTTGGTGGAAAACCCGGAACAGAGGGATATGGTCGATCGATTGAAATCATCGAAAGACTGGCGGAGGAGTCTGGAAACTTACCTGCGGGCAATAGGGCGGAGTCCAGACGCGGAGGAGATTGTCATCGAGATGGTAAGGGAGGAGGAATCGGACCATAGGACACGGGTTCTATATATGTGGGGCTGGCGGGTTGCCGCGGCTTGTATCATGTTTTTGCTTGCAGGAGGCGGTTGGTGGCTGATCGGTAGAAAGCCGGCTCCTGCTGTAGCGCCGGTGGCGTCTCGCCCCGCACTCGCGCCGGGGAGTAACCGCGCCACATTGATCCTTGCGGATCAAAAAGAGATCTCGCTCGACGACGCACAAACGGGCAGCCTCGCCCGGCAAGGCAACACCAACGTCATAAAATTCGATAGCGCCTCGCTGGTATATGCGGGCAATCAAAGCCTGCCGGCGGCTGCGGTTTTGTCTTATAATACCGTGATCACGCCGCGCGCGGGACAGTACAAGCTGAGGCTCGTCGATGGGACGATCGTATACCTTAACGCCCAATCTTCACTGCGGTTCCCGGTCGCTTTCGGGGGCAAGGAGCGGAAGGTACAGTTGACGGGGGAGGGATATTTCGAGGTGGCCAAGGATGCGGCGCGGCCCTTCAAGGTGGACATGGGGAAGGGTAGGGAGGTAACCGTGTTAGGTACACGATTCGACGCGAAGGCATACGACGACGACCCTGGGGCGGCGGCCACATTGCTGGACGGATCGGTGCGGGTGACGAACGGCGGCCGGTCGATGACGCTGGAGCCCGCGCAACAGGCTACGCTGGACCCGGGCGGGGCATTGACGGTAGCGCACGACGACGACGCGGAAGCCAGCATCTCGTGGACGAAGGGGCTGTTTCGGTTCAACAATCTGCCGCTGGCGGACGTCCTGAGACAACTGTCCCGGTGGTACGACGTGGACGTGGTATTCAACGGTGCTCCAAACATACCTATAACGGCGTCGATCAACCGAAATACGACCGCTTGGGAGGTGCTGGACGCCTTGAAGGAAATCGCCGGGTTGAAATATACTGTGGAGGGAAGGAAGATTATCGTATCCCACTGAGTCCTTGCAATCATAACCAACCGCATCGGATGTGACGAATTTTAGTTTTCTCATGTGTGCGAAATGGCGCTACGCCGTGCGCGCGGGGAGTTGTGTTTACATCTCCCTAATTTTTCGAACCTGCCTTGTCGTGTGAAAAAATCCATTTGAAGAAACTGTCGCCAAAAAAATGCCGGAAGTGTTACGAGCACCCCCGGCGGATTCGAGGCGATGTAAGGAAGCGCCCGTTAAAGATGCTGTCCTGTATTGCTCACCCCAAAACTGATGTAAAAGTATGAATGTTAAGGCGGATCGCCCCGACCATTTTCCGGCGGTCAAAATTCCAACCAAAACGCTGCGGATTATGAAACTAACCGCGATCATTTTGTTAGCAGGCTCTATGGCAGTTTCGGCGCACGGGAGGGCGCAGGAGCGGGTGACGCTGCACTTGAAGGGGGTGACGTTGGAGACAGTGTTGGACCGGATACAGGAGCAGACGGGGTATAACTACATCTTCTCAGATAAGGAGGTGCGGATTGCCCGGAAACTCGATGTAGATGTGAAAGGAGCGACGATACAGGCGGTCCTCGATTCCTGTTTGAAGGATTTGCCGGTGACGTATGAGATTACGAGGAGGATGATTAAGATAATGAATAGGGCAAAGGCGGTGAGCGTCGAACGCGAGCTTGAGGGACCGGGACCAAATGTCTTGGTCCTGTATGTGCTAGCGGACGATGGAACAAGATTGGTAGGCGCAACAGTTACCATTAAAGCGTTGGGGGTGGAGAGCATAACAGATGAAAATGGGAGGGTTGAAGTGAAGAAAATTCCGTCGGGCACATATACGGTGGAGATCTCGTATGTGGGGTACCAGAAAACAGAAGAAGTGGTTGTGGTTAAAGAGCAGCGGCAAGTCGCTACGGTAGGGCTAAAGAAGGCAACAACGAATCTGGATGAGGTGCAGATAATAGCGTATGGGGCGACCACGGAACGTCTGAATACCGGGGATGTCACTACGGTGAATTCAAAGGAAATATCCGAACAGCCTGTATCAAATCCCATGCTTACATTGGAGGGAAGGGTTCCCGGGCTCCTTGTTACACAGAGCACCGGTGTGCCTGGGAGTGGTTTGACGATTCGTGTGCAGGGCCAAAATAGTTTAACTAGTGGCAACGACCCTCTGTATGTGATCGACGGAGTGCCTTACGGTTCCCAATTGCTGCCGAACATCAGTTCTCAATATGGAATTCTTGGAGGCAATGGGAACACCAATCCCAATATTGCCGCTGGAGGCGGCAATCCATTAACATTTTTAAATCCGGCGGACATTGAGTCTATAAGTGTTTTGAAGGATGCTGATGCCACTGCGATTTACGGATCGAGGGCCGCGAATGGCGCCATATTGATCACTACCAAAAAGGCGAGGCCCGGTAAGACCAATGTAACGCTGAATGCGAGGGACGGTTGGGGTTCAGTAGCACACATGATGCCTTTGCTGAATACACCTCAGTATTTGGCGATGCGACACGAAGCTAAAAGCAATTCAAATGCAACGGTCGGACCGGCGGATTATGACATTAACGGAATTTGGGATTCTACGCGAAATACCAACTGGCAAAAGGTCCTTATCGGAGGAACTGCGCATTACTCGGATAACGATATAAGTATGAGCGGAGGAACGGCGTTGACGAGTTTTTTGATAGGGGGAACCTATCATAAGGAGACGACTGTGTTTCCGGGCGATTTGTACGACCGAAAGGGATCGCTGCATTTCAATTTTAATAGTACATCTACCAATGAGAAATTAAGAGTGCAATTGACAGGGAACTATCTGGTTGATGATAATCATATTATCGGTCAGGACCTTACATCTATGGCCTTGTCCCTTGCACCGGATGCACCCGCCTTACGCAATGCAGATGGATCGTTGAACTGGGCGAAGAATGCGAGTGGAAATTCAACTTGGTTCAACCCTATGAGCTATTTGCTCAGGGACTATAATATTAAAACTAATAATCTCATCAGTAGTCTTAATGCCGAATATGAGATAGTAACGGGATTGGAAGTTAAGGTTGGTGCGGGGTATAATAATTTGACGGACAACGAAATCCTGGTTAACCCATTGGCTTCTTATGCGCCGGAAACGCAGGCATCCAATCAGAGTTATTCGACTTTTGGTCAGAGCGGTACAAATACCTGGACCGTAGAACCTCAAATCAATTTTAAGCATGCCATTGCCGGGGGAATATTGGACGCGTTAGTTGGTGCAACAGCCTTGCAAACAAATAGCAGTATGACCCAGACATATGCATTCGGCTTTAGCAGCGACCAGGAAATATACAATATGAGTGCCGCAGCTACCTTGTCGCCAGCGTTGCCTAGCATTTCGTCCGTCTACAAATACACGGCGTTTTTTTCACGGTTGAGGTACGATTGGAAGTCTAGATACTTATTGGATCTTACAGCGAGAAGGGATGGCAGTTCGAGATTTGGATCTGATAACCAATTTCACGATTTTGGTTCGGTTTCAGGGGCTTGGATATTTACCAGTGAACCGGGAGTTCATAGTTCACTACAGTGGTTAACCTTTGGAAAGGTGAGGGTGAGCTATGGCACCACCGGGAACGATCAAATTGCGGATTACCAGTATTTGGCATTGTATTCTTCAGCGAGTGGCAATATTCAAAATGCGTATGAAGGGGCGGCAGGTTTAGCGCCCAGCGGGCTAAACAACCCCTATATACAATGGGAATTGACCAAAAAATTGCAGGCAGGACTGAACTTAGGCGTTTGGAAAGATAGGATTCTATTCGCTGGGAATTACTATCGTAATAGGTCATCCAATCAATTGCAGAATTACGCGCTCCCTCGAATAACGGGTAATAGTGGCGTGTTAACCAATTTCCCGGCGTTGGTCGAGAATACCGGTTGGGAGTTGACCTTGACGGGCAACATTATAAAAAGCGCAGGATTTGGTTGGGCGAGCAATATCAATCTGACGATTCCGAGAAACAGGCTTGTATCCTATCCAGAGTTGGAAAGTTCAACCTACGCAAACACCTATGTGGTTGGCCAGCCCATTACCATTACGAAGGTTTTTCAGTACCAGGGAGTTAACCCAAGTACGGGAATTTACCAATTTGGATCGGCAACCGGACAGGCAACTTCAGCACCCAATAATCCAACAGACCTAACTGCTATTGTCAATACGGCTCCAAAATATTACGGTGGTTTCTTGAATTCCTTTCAATATAAAGGGATTGGGTTGGACATTTTGCTGCAATTCGTGGACCAGGTCGGCGCAAACTACATTTACGGTCGTTTTCCGGGTCGTTTTCTTTCGAATACGTTGGGTACAGTAATAGCCAATCAGCCGACATGGGTTTTGAATCGGTGGCGAAATCAGAGTGAGACAGGTTCCGCACAGAAATTTGGTTCCGTATATACCGCGGCGCTGAGCCAAGCCTTTAATGATGTTAAAACTTCCACATTTGCTTATTCAGACGCCTCTTTTGCCCGTTTAAAGAATGTGTCACTGTCATGGCAGTTGCCTGGACGGTGGGTAAATCATTTAAGAGTCGCGGGCATTAAAGTGTATGCACAGGCCCAAAATTTATGGACCTGGACACGCTTCAAAGGAGTGGACCCTGAAAACCAGACGACTTCGGCCCTTCCGCCCCTTCGGGTAATCACAGTCGGAGGTTCAGTGGAATTATAGCATTGACTTTTGGGAGCTTAAACCTTTAGAAATGAAAAATTTGTATACTCATATTCACTTTGCGCTGCTATGCGCCATTGCAACAGTAGCATGCATGGGCGGTTTGTCATGTAAAAAGCTGACAACGGCAGAGGCACCTGTGACAAGCGTGAATGCCGGGAACGTCTATAATAACGATGGAACGGCGGCATCAGTGCTGACGGGAATTTATGCTTCGATGGCGTCTTTTAACCAAGGCTTCAACCAATCAATAACCACGATATATCTATATCAGGCATTGTCGGCGGATGAGTTGACGCTATATAACACCAATGATTTAGTCTTAGAGCCATATTATACGAACAGTTTGACGTCAACCACGCCTACAGTTTGGGATGATCTTTATTATTTCGTTTTCATTGCCAACGCGGCCATTGATGGGCTTAATAGCTCTTCCGGGTTGACGCCGGCGGTTAAGCAACAGCTTTTAGGAGAGGCGGAGTTTGTAAGAGCCTTCTGCTACTTTTATCTGGTGAATTCTTATGGACCGGTTCCGCTTGTAGTAACATCGAATTACAAGACGACGGCGGGATTGGGCAGAGCGGCGGCGACCCAGGTGTATGAGCAAATCGTTGCGGATTTGGAGGACGCGCAAATAAATTTGAGCGCATTTTTTCTAAAATCGGATGCCAAAACGCCAGACAATAGCGGTGTTCCTGAAAGGGTCCGGCCTTCAAGGATGGCAGCGACTGCGTTGTTGGCAAGGGTGTACTTATACGTGGGAAACTTTCCAGGTGCGGATTCCGCGGCATCAGCGGTGATAGGTAATAGTGACTTTTCATTGGACAGTTTGAACAGTGTCTTTTTAAAGAACAGCACTGAGACAATTTGGGCGTTACAGCCAGTTGGCGTGGGGGTGAATTCGAATACCGGCGATGGTGACATCTTTAATTTACCTAGTACGGGCCCTAATACCTTCCCGAATGAAGTATACCTCAGCAACAACTTGCTGGCGAGTTTTGAGCCAGCCGATGGACGGCGGACCAATTGGGTGGATAGCGTAGTTGGCGGAGGGGTGACATACTATTATCCTTATAAATACAAGATTGGAGCGGTAAACAAAACCACGCAGGAATATATAATGGTCTTGCGATTGGGTGAGCAGTACTTAATAAGAGCAGAGGCCCGCGCGCACGAAGGGAATCTAACGGGGGCGGCGGGGGATTTGAATACGATTCGGTCGAGGGCAGGGTTGCCCAATACCGCCGCGGCCAGCCAAGCAGATCTTTTGTCAGCCGTCTTGCACGAAAGACAGGTGGAGTTGTTTACAGAATGGGGGCATCGGTGGTTTGATCTAATTAGAACAAACAATGTCGGGACTGTTATGAGCGTGGTTGCGCCGCAAAAGGGTGGCACATGGGATTCTCACGATGAGCTCTACCCGATTCCACAGAGTGAGATTACATTGGATTCTAAGCTCGTGCAGAACACGGGTTATTGATTGCGAAACAATGTTTTTCCTAGCGCAAGTTGGCGAGAAAAATGGCGTCAAATACAAAACTAAAATTTCAGGTCATGAAAGTTTTGTATGCGAAAGCCGAGAAAAGGCGTTTAGTTGTTGCCGGAATATTAATGCTTGGGTGGATTGCCCTTGCTTGTCGTTGCTACACGTGCTGTAAGGAGACGGGCATGGAAACGGTGCCAGTGATATACCGGAGGGAAGAGGGTTTCGTTCCTTGTATAGGCGATTTTAACGAGGACGATGGTTCGTACGCATTAGAATAATTCGCATGATTTAAATTCATAAGAAATGAAGACATTGTTGCTATTGATGTTTTTGTTGGTGGAGGTTAATTATTGCTTTTGTCGAAAAATTCAAATAAGGGGAACATCTGATTCTGGTGTTCATTTTGTGCAAGCGGATAGTTGGGTCGAGGTTAAACGCAAAGCGGCTGCAGCCCATAAATATATCTTCGTGGATGCATTCGCGACCTGGTGTGGACCATGCAAGCGAATGGACAGAGAAGTGTACCCGGATGATACAGTAGGGGCATGGATGAACGGGAAATTTATCTCCATAAAAGTCCAAATGGACACCAGCGCGAAGGACGGTCCGGAGGTGGTCCGATGGTACGGAGACGCTCAAAGCCTGAAGAATGAGTTCCGGATCACAGCCTTCCCCACACTGTTGTTTTTTGATCCGGAAGGTAGACTTATATATCGAAAGTTGGGCTATGACGGAGTAGCCGGGTTTCTGACGGCGGTAGCAAAGGCTTTGGATCCTCAGAACGAGATTTATTTTTCACAGCTGGAGCGCTATGAATACGATCAGGATAAGAAGGTCGTATCTGATTCCTTGGCCAGGTACGCTCACTCGCTGGGAAGAGACTCTACCGCGAGGATGATTGCGAGGGAGTTCGTGGCGAAAGTTGGGAGAAGCTCCCTGGAAACGGAGGAAAAGATTTTGTTCGTCAATGGAATTGCACGCAACCACAAGTTGGCTGATAGTTTATTCGAGTTGTACAGGGAAGATAGCTTAAACAGTGTCGGTGATGAAAGGTTATTTACCGAGTCATATTTGGCGTTCGCAACGGAATTCTTTAAGTTGATAAGAACGTCGGACCGCTTCTTCCAGGCATGTTATAACGACCCGGTAAGGGTTGACTCGGTTTTGAAATTTAAGGTCGCTGGAACAATTGCGGATTCAGTCATTATTCGTGAGGAAATTGGGGCGAAGGTGTTTGGGACCAATTATACTAATGGAACGGAACCCGACTGGAAGGCTTTTGAGGCGGCTATTCGGGAAAAATACAGTAAAGCACCTGCCGAAAGACTGGTGTGGGAATTCGAGATTCGTTATTATAAGGCGATGGAGGCGTGGCCGAAGTATGTGAGCGTATTGGTGGATCGGGTTGAAAAATATGGGCCTTTTGGCCCGATACCGGAGGAGGATTTTAATTATAATAATCTTGCGTGGGAAGTATTCTTGCACGGCGATGATTATAGCGAGCTGAAGATGGCTCTTATATGGAGCGATAAGGCGGTGCAACTTGTGAAACTAAGGGAGAAGAAGTACCAAGCGAATCTATCGAATTGGATGGATACGCAGGCAAATCTTCTATACAAGTTAGGGAGGGAGAGGGAAGCGGTGGAAGAGGAAAGGGAAGCAATAAAGGTGGGTCCGGAAAATCGAAGCGCTACGAAATTTAGGCAAACTTTGGAGAAAATGGAAAAAGGGGTTCAAACTTGGTGATATATGCGGTTTAGATTCTATTTGTTTATGTTGTTTATGGGCGTTTCAGTTCATTCCTTTGAACAAAAGCCGGTCATTGACACAGGTGCGTTGGGGAAGTGGCCCAAGGTGGATGAGGTTGGAATTAGCAATAACGGGCATTATTTTTATTATGTTCTTGATGAGAGACGTCAAGGGAGAACGATACTGACGGTATATTCAGACTTCAAGGGACAAGATAGCGTAACGATATTTGGAACCAGGGACGGCTTTGCGTTCACTTGGGACAGCCGGTGGGGCGTCTTTATGAAACGGGGGGATAGTTTGGGCATAGTGAATTTGATGCGGTGGACGACGTCATATATCCCTGGGGTGAGTTCATATAAAGTGTCACCAAGTCGTCAAGCGCCATGTTTGGCTTTTTTGACCAAAGGCACGGATAACGAGCTTATACTTCAAAATTTGGCCGAAAGCAAAGAAATGCGATTTATGGGTGTGTCGAGCTATCTTTTTAATAGGCAAGGGACTTCGATGGCGATTACCCGCAAGTATGGGAAGGCTGGGCAAGAGGAGTCGGAAGTGGTGTTGGTTGACGTGGAGACCTGGGATGAGAAATTAGTCTGGCGAGGGAAGATAGCGGAGCGGTTGGTTTTCGATCGCGGCGGAAGAAAGTTGGCTTTCATCGGAATTGATTCAACCAGTGAAAAGCGGGGAATTTACTGCTATTCTATCGGGCACGCCAGTGGTGCAGCATTTTTAGCAGGGTACGCATATGCGAAAGATTCTACGAGACTGATGGTTTCTGACGGGCCGTTGTATTTCAGTAGCAACGGTGATCGGATTATGACCCAGATGAAGAAGTCGAGACCGTTGGTGGACAGTGCAAAATTAGGTTCACCCAACGTGTATGTGTGGAACTACAAAGACGAATACCTCCAATCGGCGCAGCGCGATGTGCCTGAGTTGTACGAGGAGTTAATGGATCCCACGGAGTTTTGGTGTTGCATTGACGTCGGGAGCGGGCAAACAAGGCAGGTTCAATTGGCGGGAGACGAGCCTACATCATCAATGGCAGATTTTTCGGAGAATATATTGATGACCCGCGGTGAAAGAATGGGCTCGGTGAATCCGATTGATTCGCTTTGGCTAGTGTCTACAGTTACAGGAACTCGCTATTTCATTGGGGCGTCACATACAATGCAGCGGGAGGCACTTTCGCCGGGAGGGAGGTTTGTGATTTGGTTTGATGGTGATAGCTTGATATACTGGTGTTATGACGTGACTGGTCATACAAAAAGAAACGTTACTGCTACTATCCCTGAATTGCTATATGATGAGGATGCCGTGAAGGTCGGAAGGTCAAGGGCTTCTTTTGGCGCTCCAGCCTGGGTTCAGGGCGACCAAGCATTGTTGATATATGACAGGTACGATATCTGGAAGGTGGACCCGCTGAGGGCTGAACCGCCGGTATGTCTTACTCGTGGATTGGGTCGGCGGTCAAATATCGTATTTGGCGTGGTGAATACGGATGAAACTAATGGATTTGAAGCTGAATACAGACCCGAAATAATTAGCCCAAATGGTTCGTTGCTATTGACGGGGTACAACCGAATTTCAAAGGATAATGGTTTTTGGGTTGTTGCTGATTTCAAAAAGGATGAGCTGAAAAGGATGTGTTATGGTCCTTATTGCTACTATATTGTGAGGCCGGGAAGCGTAGGGAATGTCGAATATCCCAGATGGGCAAACTTTCCTAGAAAGGCAAGGGATGTGGATGTGTACCTGGTCGGTAAGATGAGCACCGAGGAATATCCCAATTGGTATGTTGCTAAAGATGCTGGGCCATGGCGGCCGCTTACCAATCTGCGTCCTGAGAAAAGCTACGATTGGATAAGATCCAGATTGATTTCGTGGAAGACCTTGGACGGGGTGACTTCGCAAGGAATACTTTATGTCCCGGAAAATTTTGATTCAACCAAAAAGTATCCGCTCATTTTTGACTATTATGAGAAGCGGAGTGACGAGTTCCATGAATACTTGGCGCCCGACTTTTCAAGGGCTAGGATCAATATTCCTTATTTTGTAAGTAATGGATACCTGATATTTGTTCCGGACATCTATTATAAGCAGGGACACAACGGCGAAGGGGTATATAGCGCGGTAGTTTCGGCGGCAAAGTATTTGTCGAAGTACTCATGGGTTGATTCAAGCAGATTGGGGATACAAGGTCATAGTTTTGGGGGGTGGGAGACGGCCTGCTTGATTACCCATTCTAATGTGTTCAGGGCGGCCTGTGAAGCATCGGGGGTGGTCGATGAGGTGAGCGGATATGACGAGCTGCAAGAAGGGGTCGGCGATTCCCGGCAGGAGTTCTATGAGATGGATAAGCAGGGGAGCCCATACGGTGAGGGTGTCACGCCGTGGAGTCGGCCTGATTTGTATATCGAGAATTCGCCGATATTTTTTGTGGGTCACGTGAATACGCCGCTATTGATGATGCAGGGGAATGCCGATCAAGCCGTTCCTTTTGGACAGTCTGTTGAGTTTTTTCTGGCGATGCGACGGGCTGGAAAGAGGGTTTGGTTTCTGGAATACGACAAGGCCGGCCATGTACTCCACAAAGACAAAGATGCCTTGGATTATACGATTAGGATGAAGCAGTTCTTCGACTACTACTTGAAGGGATTGCCGGCGCCATGCTGGATGACAAAAGGGGTCCCTTTTGCGGACAGGAATATGGACAATGGGCTGGAGTTGGACAGATCGGGTGGCCAGCCATAGTAATACTTGAGGGGAAGGGGAGATTGAAAAAATGCAAAGTGCCGCCCTTCAGGGTGGCACTTTGGTGTTTGGGGAACTCCTGCCTGGAGGACCTTTCGGTCTGGGCCGGAGGTTGATTGATTAAAGTTCGATTACTCTACTTCTTGAATTCCAGGCGTTAATGTTTTCTGGTCTTGGCAGACTGACAGGCTGTTGCCGCAATACAAGCTTTGTGAGCCACCTGTAGAAAAGTTAGCTTCAGTTGAGCAAGTGCTGGGCGTTGACCCACAAAACAAACTGCCGGAGCCATCCCTGTGCGCGTTGAGGGCAAGCGCGCCGGTAACTACGGTGATGATGAGGGCGGCTGTAAGGAAGATTTTAGGCTTTTTCATAAACAAGTGCTTTTTGATTCAAAAAGCTAAACTTTAATGGTTGGTTAAGTCTGCGCTTACATGTACAACGGCTTGGCGGCGGCAGACAGATAGCTGCCAGTCGAGTATCTAGCTAGATTCGTTTATTCTACTTGTAGAATACCATTGGTTCGTATTGTCTGAACTTGGCAAGCTGCCTGGGTGACTCCGCAATAAAGACTAAAAGTGCCAGTCGTAGTGTAGTTTGCAGTTGTGGAGCAAGTGCCTGTTGTTGCTCCACAGTACAAGGTGCCGAGGCCATTTTTGTGAGCCTTGCGTGCAATAGCGCTTGTTGCTACCGTGAGAACGAGAGTAGCAGTGATTAACATTCTGGACCTTTTCATGATGAGGTGCTTTTTGATTCAAAAAGCAAAACTTTAATGGTTGGTTTAGCCTGCCTGTTAACATACAGCGGCTTGGTGGGGCAGACATACGGCCACCAGTCGGGTATCCGGCCAAATTCGGTTAATTAAATGCGATTATTCTACTTGTTTTATACCGGACGTCTTTGTTGTCTGATCTTGGCAATCAGACTGACTTGTGGAGGAGCAGTACAAAGTAAGGTCCCCACCTTTGCTGAAGTCCTGGGTAGCGGAGCAGGTGCCTTGCACGGCTCCGCAATATAAGGTGCCCGTGCCGGCGTGGTGCGTTTTTGAGGCGAGGGCGCCTGTTAATGCCGTGATGGCTAAAACGGCGATTAGAAAGATGTTGGACTTTTTCACAAATTGGTTAATGTATTTAACGGGTAATGAAATTGCGGTATCCAATGTTTAACTACACTTTAAGGACGGAGATGAATGTCTTGTCGAGTTAGCGGATTTGAAGGAAGGTGGGAGAGTCGCGTTGCGGGTCTGCTTCAACGGACTGGGTAGAGAACCGGGAGCAAGGTACGATGGGATGTTTGCACGTTCCAAATTTGGGTGGTTTACCAGAGGGAGAATTTAGGGTACCAAAAGACGATAGAGATGGAAATTCAACAATTACATGGTGGCGAGACCGTGAAGATGATGCCTTTGGAACCAATGAATAGAAACGATGTGCTGCCAGGCAGCACATCGTTGTTTGGAAAGGCAATTATTCTGCAGCTTGAATATTGGACGATTTTACTGTCACTTGTTCGCACGCTGCCTGGCTCACCGAAGAGCAGTACAGGCTAAGGTTGCCACCCGTGGGGTTGTAGTCTGTTGTAGCGGAGCATACGCCTTGAACTGAGCCACAATACAAACTACCGGCGCCATCCCGGTGTGCTTTGAGTGCGAAGGCGCCAGTTGCTACTGTGATGATCAGGGCTGCGGTAAGGAAGATCCTTGACTTTTTCATAAAAAAGGTGCTTTTTAAATCAAAAAGCTAAACTTTAATGGTTGGATTAGTCTGCACTTTAGATGTAAAACGGCATGGCGGCGGCAGACAAGTAGCCGCCAGTCGAGTATCCGGCCAGATTCGTTTAATGACTTTTGGCGGTTAATGGAATTGCCTAATTGTTCGCAGCCTTCTCTATGTAATCCAGGTCGGTCTTACCTAAGAAAACGGCTTGGAGCTTTTGGTCGCGGCGGTATACGGCAATATATGGAAATCCCGGAGGATCGAAATAGTCGGAAAAGGTTTTTTTGGTGTCTATGCCTAGGTATAGGTTGCGGTGTCCTGTCAAGCCGAATGTTCTGTCGAGTTGGCGGGTTTGCGTTGCGGAAGAGGATGTGAAAACATAGAACTGGATGCCATGGATGTCGGTGATTCTGCTTTTCAGCTCGGTTAGTTCCGCTTTGCAGAATTGACAGCCGGGATCGACATATATAAGTACCGTAGGAGTACCTATCGTGGCGTCACGTGTGTTGATATGGGTGACGCTGTCTGGCAGAAGCAAGTCTATTGCCGGAAGGGGCCTGCCTTCGAGCCCTGTAGTGATGTGCTGGGGGATATTGGTACAACTGTAAAGAAAGATAAAGAAGAGGGATAACGTTAATGGTTTTGATGGCATAACAAAAGGTTTGTTAGGTAAACAATGGTTTCATTCAATGGATTCTTTGCCAGTTTTTGTGTTTGCCGGTCCGCTTCATAGGGAACGCGACAACCGGAAGCAAGTTACGATGGGGAAAGGGCGTTATCCAAATTTGAATGGTTTACCAAAAGCAGAAGTTAGGGTACCAAAAAGCGGGGAAAATAAGGAGATGCATGTACGTGGTGGCTAGGACGTGAGGTTATTGCGGTGCGGTTTAGTGAACATGGAGAAGCGCAGGATGATGAATGTATCTTCTCGCTGCCTGATTTTCGCGGGGAAAAATCCTAAATCTGCATCTTATTCTATATAACGGTGTGTATCATTAAGCGTCTTATCTTCTCGTGGTTGTTATGCTTTTTCATGAAGTTCGTTGCGGGCCAGGAAATTCCTTTGTTAAAAGGGGCAAAAGA
>Ga0134126_10001001_pt1 | contig 35729 bp, 49 predicted proteins | sample KB31752_FD_96881 | JGI IMG/M metagenome (GOLD analysis project Ga0134126, IMG submission 96881) | Terrestrial soil microbial communities with excess Nitrogen fertilizer from Kellogg Biological Station, Michigan, USA - KB3-175-2 | ecosystem: Environmental > Terrestrial > Soil > Unclassified ...
CGCCAATAAAATTACTAATATATTAAATGAAGAATTAAAGAAGTTTCCTAATTTGTGTCATTTTGAATCTTCATTCAATATAAGCATACGATTAGTTTCAAATGTTATTTTGACAATTAATAAAGTAGCGGAAAAACCTATTTTAAATTTTATTAGTCAGTTTACAGATGCTTTGTTAGATGCAACTACAATCGCAGTTCCTTAAGAGAGACGAATATAATGAAACCAATTTTCGAAAACAGAAACAAAGCTGGAAGTGAAAGAGAAAAGTTTTTTAATGGTATAAAGGAAATGATTACACATTTTTCGCAACAAGACTTGGAAAGATTCCGTACCATTATTTTCAATGAGATTCACATGCGCCGTACTGGCAAAGAGAAATCTAAAGGAAAATTAATCTTGCCGTCGGGCGTAGTGGGGAAAACATGAGATTTAAGTGCAGAATATTAAAAGAACCTGGAGATTCATATTTCAAAATACAGTTTAAAATATTAGGTTTTTGGAGTTTTTTAAGATCATGGCATCATGCAGCTTATGTTCATGGAACATTAGACGAAGCCATTCAAAAAGCTAATGAAATGTTAATGGATAATGAAAGAGCAGCAGACGTGGGAGAAATCAGTCTGTGAATGTCCATTGCCCAGATTGCACCGAAATAGATGGAACGTGCGACAAGTGCGCGTTTCACGAAGATTACCATTATGATGAGGAAAATTAAATGTCAGAAGAAAATAAACCTGAGATTGTCGATACTGAAAAAGCCGCTGAATTGATTAAGCATCTTAATGGAATGAGCCCTAATGAATTAGGATTTGCTTTTGAGAATATGAATTATGATGGTCTATTAGAGATCAATCGCATTTTAGCTCATGCTCTTGTTGCGATTGCCAATGATGTTAAGAGTAAAATTAATAATAGGAGCAATTAATGAAGTTGCCTAATTATATAACTTTCAATAACAGAATAATTCCTCTTCATACTATTGATGGATTTGAAATCAATGAGGGAGAAGCTGAAACTGCAACCGTTAGTTGTGAATTTCACGTAAACCAAGATTTTAGAATCATAACTGAAGAATTTAGAACTTATGAAGAAGCAGAATTGAGATTCACTAAATTACAAATAATTTTAGGAGCCGACCGTGGAGAATGAAAAAGAATATACCGAAGAAGAGAAGCGGGAAGTCTGGAATGATTTTAGAGAGAAAAAGCGCCAAGTAATGGAGCAGCGCGAAGAGATTATGACAGCTTTCTTTGCTAAATACCAATGCGAGCCTGAAGATATGGTTCAGATTGAAGAGAAGCTATCAGCGACACAGGCGGCATGGTATGTAGTGCATAAGAAGCATGTGATATTTTGCCAGCGCTGTAAGGATGTAATAGCCAATGGAATGAAGGAATCAGCCAATGACAAATCAATTAACGAAGATCAAGCATGAAGATATTTGTGAATGCCGTAAAAAAATAAATGAGTTTAGACAAGAAGTAAATCGCCAGAGAACCACTTTTGGAAAAAAGTGGTGGCGTATTTCTTACGACACAATTAAAGCTATTGAGAAAAAATTAAATGACAAATGAACTAATAGTACAAATTTGCGAGTTATGCTTTTTAATTCCATTCTGCATGGGATTGGGAGCTTTATCGGTGTGTATTGTATATGTTATCGTGCAGAGTATCTGCGAATGAGATGCTATAAAGACAGAACATACTGCGCTAGTCCAGAATGCAAAAATGAATGCGGGAGAAAGCTATCGAAAGAAGAGGAAGAATCAACAAGAGGCAAGAATGTTTATATTGCATATTCTTATTTTTGTGGTGCGCCAAAATCTAAAAATATGGAAGATATATCAGCAGAGGCTTGGTGATTATGTTAAATAAAATAAAATGTTTTTTAGGTTTTCACGATAATAAATATTGGCAAGATGAAACAACAATAAGCATGTTTATATGGCGCAAGAAATGCAAGCGGTGCGGAAAGACAGGATTATTTTATAATGGATAATACAAGGAACCCCGCAAATGACAGACAAAGAATTATTTAGCCGCTTATCTTTAGCTGAAGAAGAAATGTTTTTTCTCATTCAGAAATTACGCGATAGGATTGTAGAACTTTCTGAAACAGAACAAAAACACAAGGAACTCTGCAAATGACCGAATCACTAACACCATTCGAGATAGGCTTTCTCCTAGGCTGCTTACTAGAGCACAAGCACCGTGACGGCCTAGAGAAAGACCTGCAAAACAGAATACAAGAGAAGTTATTAAAGATGGCTAAATATCACGGAGTGAAAGGATGAGTGAAAACGATAATGAAATTAATTGTGACCAATGTGGAAGCCTTTGCAAATTAGATGATACGTACCTAGAGACAAACTCTGGCGAACGTATTTGTGAAATGTGCTATCAAATATTAAATTAAGAATAACCAACAGCGAGCCCAATATGCAAACTAGAGAAATACAATTTTGCAATGATTGCTACGAACTAAAAGGCGATATGTGCCATACATCTGAATGTGTTTTCTGTCGAAAAACCATGAAAGAAGTCGGACAAATACTTCATGACTTGTGCATTCGTCCAGTGGTTGATGGCGAGAGATTAAAATTATAACAAACAGCGAGACCAATATGAAAACATCTAAACAAATACAGATTTATATCCTAAAACAAATAACTGCGTACAAACACCGGAGAGAGCAAACAAAAACTCCAGAAAAAGTTAGATCTTATACTGACAAAATAGTTGTCTTAAATGATCTCTTAGAATGGATGAATGAAGATAATTAATCAACAGCGAGAGCGATATGTCAAAATTAACAGACGGGGACTTAGATGCATGGTTGGAATTAGGATTTTGGATAATATTTTTAGTAATAGCCGATCTTGCAATTATATTTTATATTTTTAGATAAGAAACAACAATGCACCGAGAAATAATTGAATATAAAACCGTTTCCAAACCTAATAACAAAGATCTTGATAAGAAAGTTAATAAATTATTAAAAGAAGGTTATCAATTATATGGGAATCCTTATGCTTTAGATTTTGATTATTCGTTTGAATATTATCAAGCCATGGTCAAATACAAGGAAACAGAATGAAGCACATGGATTTATTCAGTGGTATTGGTGGCTTTGCACTAGCAGCGAAGTGGGCTGGATTTGAAACAACTTCGTTTTGTGAAATAGATCCATTTTGCAGAAAAGTTTTACATAAGCACTGGCCAGGTGTTTTGAAATATAAAGATATTCGAGACATAGCTAATCCCGATCACGTAGATCTATTAACAGGTGGTTTTCCATGCCAGCCTTTCAGTGTAGCAGGAAAACAAAAAGGAATTAAAGATGATAGATACCTCTGGCCAGAAATGCTCAGAATTATTCGATTGTGCCGGCCAACTTGGGTTATTGCAGAAAATGTGCCAGGAATTATACCCCACCTTGACCCCATCCTTGAAAGTCTGGAAGAACAAGGTTACTACTGGCGGGCGTATCTTATACCGGCTAGTACAACCGGCGCACCGCATAAAAGGGAGCGACTATGGATTATTGCCAACACCCACAGCAACAGATGCGAGAGCGGGAGCGATCATCGGCAAAAACGATACGTTCAAGCTGACATCGACAGGCACCTTAAGACGCTATACGCAGAATGGCAACAATTCATCCCTGAGTCTTGGAAGGCTTTTAACGCTCAAGATTGGCTTGTGTCTTCTCCCAACTCCAACAGCTCAGAATGCGTTGAAGGAAAGACGGATAATGCTACCTTCACCCAGCGATCCGAATGGCCGCAGCCTACCGCAGAGATTGTCACACATGACTCCAGATTTAATTGGCAAAAAGATCAACCCCCAGTTCCTGGAATGGATGATGGGCTATCCGAAAGACTGGACAGAAATAAATCCCTAGGCAATGCAATAGTGCCACAAGTTATTTACCCAATGATGAAATTAATTTATGAAATAGAAATAGAATATGTCAATCATGTGGAGGATTTGGGCAAGTAGGAATAGCTGATATAACGATTGAAAGAAAAATCGAGGACTTCAAGTGACCCAAAAAGATGTCAAAAATATTGTATATCATAAACCCCGCCATTTCTGACGGGGAATAAGATTAATCTGCTTTCAGTAAAACCATTTTAAACGTCACACTATTTGGCTCAGAATTCAAACCGATTGTTGGAGAGTTCAAGAACAATTGATTGGTGCTTGTGTTTGCAATTGTAAATACATCGCCCGCGTCTGCATGAACAAAAACATCTGTCACAGTTTCATTGGATTGCTGTTCGGGCGATAAGGTTTGATTTGAAAATGAAGAGCCTGGAACGATGATTCCATTTTTAAATAGTGAAACAGTCCAATTAGGCAACGGCGCAGGAATTGGGTTTAAATATCCTGTGACGCCTACTGTTACATCATACCAGCCTGCTTTATTTACTTTAATTTGACCTGTCGAAGCTGCTGCACTGATGTCGATGTTTGAAGTCGCTACGATACTTTGCTCCATGAGAGCCACACCACCAGCAAGATCTGTTCCAGGAGAGGCAAACAAAGTTTGTGGCTCTATTGAGTAAGTTTCAGCAAATTCAGGTTCTGGGCAATGACATGGACATTCTACACAATCGCCTGGCAAGCCCATTGGACCTTGTGGTCCGACAACACCCTGTGGACCTGCTGGTCCAGTTGATCCATTTTGTCCTGGCACACCTTGCTCCCCATGTGGTCCGATTGGTCCTTGTGGCCCCATTGGTCCTTGAGAGCCGTTTTGTCCTGCTTGTCCTGGCTGACCTTGCGGCCCTACGACACCTTGAGCGCCTTGTTCACCGCTTGGGCCTTGTGGCCCTATCTGCCCTGCTGCCCCTTGTGCGCCTGGCACACCTTGCAAACCTTGCGGGCCTTGTGGGCCTTGAGGGCCAACAGGGCCAGGACAGCATTTGTTGCAATCACACGGTTTATGTTGTTCGTGAGACATATTCGTTGCTCCAATAATTATGAGAAGCAAATATGTTAAGAACAATTTTATTTGAAGAAAATAATTATCAATAAAAAGTGTGTAAATAAATGGCACTTTCCCTAATAGAATTTAGGTAGAAAATAATTTAATCTAATTGTTTTTTTACAATTTCGCACCAAGCCTTGTAACTTGAAAGATCAGCATAATAGGCTTTAACAACTTCGTCAGGCCTAGATTTTTGGGTAAGTTTAGAAGTATATTCCTTTGGCTCTTTCGGGAGCTGGATATTTGGGCATTGATACACAACGGGAATGGGTTTGACCGCACAGCTTGCAGTAACTGACATTAAACACATTCCCAATATTATCTTGTCATAGAAATTCTTCACGCAGAATGTTCCGCTTTTTGGATAGCCCAAGCAATTGCTTTGTCACAGTCATGCGGCACCTTCTGTTTCATTATTTGTGAGGATTTGGCGTTTGCTAGCTGCATAGTTTTGTTCGCTTCCAGCCATGCTTTACGGGCGTCTGATTCAGCCTTGAGAGCATCGATATGAAGCTGGTCGATTTGCTCTTTGTACTGATCCACTTGCCGCTGATATTTTAGAGATTCTTGATGTTCATAAATGGCGTCAATGATGAAAATGAGCAAGCAACCCGTTAAGACTGCAAAAATAATTTCGTTTAATAAACTGTTCATTTTTGTTCGGTGTCCTTTTTTATGTAAGCGCCACCGCAAATTGCTACGAGTGTCGCGGCATAGCCGCTAGCGAACGCGACAGGTTCGAATTTGTGATTGATTATAAAATCAGCAAGACCAACGGCACAATATAGAACCGTGAAAGCGAATCCGCTTACTCTGGCGTGGCAAAAAGTTGAACCATCAGCATTGGTAAGGATGTCTCGAAGTAATTTTAAGATCATGTTGATTTCGCCCGATTCAACCAGCCGTTAAGGAAGATTTTCTGAGAAGGATCACGTTCGACTATTCTCTCATAGAACCATGCTCTTTCATTGCGCAGTGCAGCGAGTAGCTGGGTTGAATCGAGGGTATTTACAACTTTAAGAGTGGTCTTTCCCAACTTTCCATCGACAATAAGTTGTAAATCCGGCTTTAAAAGCCCGTTAGCGGCTCTCTGGAGAAGTTTAACGCCTTGGCTGAGCCCTGAGTTGACGCCAGCGTCAAAACAGCTTGTGGCGATTCTCATGGAATTGATTTCTTCGAATGGGGCTTTATCCCAGAATTCCTGCTTGTATATTAATTTGGCATGTGGCTTTGTGAGATTCCGCAGCTCATCCAGAGTGGCATCAGGATAGATTGATTTAAACAGTTTCCAAGTGATTCCATATTTTGTGGCGCCCCCGTGATCTCCGAGGATTTGTGTAAACTCCGAGCCTTCATTGTCTATCACGACATCGATTGCATAATCCGAATGGCTCATAATTTCTTTTCCTGTTCTTTTAACCACCATATCTTCAGAGGCGATTCAAGGGGCGCTGTGGGCTTGTAGCTTTTAGATGCGCCTTTCCACCAAGGAGCTGTAGAACGCTTCTCAGGGGCTCTCTCTGGGGATGTATAGCCCAAATCTTCCCGAATGTCTTTCTTGAAGTCCACAACAACCCCCATTCTAGGTTTCATCGTTTATTCTTCCGCGCTTCGTTCTTTTTGTCTCGTTCAATAATTATACGCAAACATTCACCGATAGGGATAGAGGGATTTTGTTCGTGCATCTGTCGCGCTTTCTCGATGAAGATTTTGCTTTGTTCAGACGCTGGTGGTGATATTTGAATTCCTGGCATCGTGCGAATCATCCGAATGAAAATAAGTTTCAGGATTAGCTTTATAAAAAACTTTATCCTCAATATTTAATTGATGAATTAAATCCAATCCTTCCAAGTATCGAATAGATTTTTTTGTAAACGATATTGAAAACTCAAAATGCTTTGATATTTCCAGCATCGTCAATGGTCTATCTAAGGATGCGGCATACACCCATATTATCCCCGCTTTTAAATCCTTAATTTTATCGTATGCCTCATTTGAAAAGTATAAAAATTGTTTCTTGTTTGAGTTATCCACAGATTTTCCCTCCTTAAGATTAAAGCTTTTCATATTGTTATTTACATAAATCAAATTCGAGGGGGGGTAGACCCCCCTGCTTTTCTAAAACTAGGGGGGGTAGACCCCCCTAGTCACTAGGGGGGGTAGACCCCCCTACTTTTCTTGGTCCTGCTTTTTTATCCACATCTTTTTTTCTATAAATATCTTCATCTGCAATGAATGGAACATTCCATTGATATTTATTTCTAGTTCCTTTTTTAACCGTAATAATAATCAGATTTAATGCTTCCAGGTCGCGCAAATGATCTCGCAAAGTGTCTCGATCAGTTAAACCTGTATAATCGTGTAAAGAAGCATATGAAGGATTGCATTCATCCTTGTAATAACAGTAGCTTGCTAGGCTATGCAAAATTAAGCGCTTTGTGGAACATAGAGGATAAGTTTTGGCTTCGTCACTACGGAGAAAATTATTGAGTTTTTGCTGGGCGGTTTGCTTGCGAGATTTATTATCCAAATCCATAAATTTAAGCTATCCATGCGCATAAAAGTTGATTGTCATTCCGAATCAACTATAATGCTTATTGCAACGTAAGCGGAATATCTGATTCAGAAAGGACTATTTCAATGCGGGTGTTTTACTAGAACGCCCCATCGAGCCATCGAGTCTACCCCACCATAAAGATCTTTTCTAGCTCAATTCAAAAACTTAAAAATGTTCTACGTAGAACCTGCGTGTTCCACGCGTGGAACCTAATTCACAATTTCAGTGGATAAGTCTGTGATTATCTTTGTATAACCATCTAAAACTCTGATTAAAAGTAATATTTGCGACCTGTTCACATTTTTGCTATAACAACCATGTTATGAGCTGGGAACTTTAACGATAACCATTTTGGAGCAATTATCATGGCTAAAGAAAAGAAGAAAGAAGATGACAAAAAAGACATGAAGAAGAAAAAGAAATACTGCGTGTAGCAAGAAAGCGGGCATTTTGGGATGCCCGCGATTTTGTTAATTAACCATCTGAAAAAGTACTCATTACAAATACGCCTGCTGCCGATACTTTAACTTTTTTCAATGCTTCTTCGATATCCTGCACAATAGAATCAGTATCATTACTTCTTCCACCTGACATATAACCTGCTAGCCAATATACAAATTGTTCTGGATTCATAATATCTCTCCGTCCTTATAAACTAATTTCAGCTCATTATCTGACTGCCTGAATTGATCCCAAGTTTGATTCTGTAATACTGTGAGAGAATCCCCATCCTTAACAACTTTGAGAATCCCTGAGTGGCTTTTCTTCGTGCCGTCATCAGTGATCGGATCTTTTGTGATCGCCTTACCTATGTCGTTTATTTCGCAATAAGTGGCCTTCATTGCCCAGCCAAGCGTATCTCTTGTGTTATATTGATAAGTGTATGAACCAATTCCAAATACGACATTCGTAGAAGCAAAACCTTTAGCTCTAAGTCTCTCGCAGATGTCACCGCATCTTTCCAATGTAATGGAATCTCCATAGATAACCCCGATATGCTCATCCAATTGTTTAAACCCTTTTGAATTGATTTTTCCACCGAAGATTTCCCAGAGGAGTTCGACGACGCCTTTTTGTTGCGGTGTTAAAGTTATTTCTTTGGTTTCTTTATGATTGCACGAATCTACAACATAAAAGCGCTTGTCAAATCGATCATGAGCAATCTCAAAAGTTATCTCATAAACTCTAGTACCGACTTTAACAATGCGAGTTATTTCATCATCGCCAAACATATCTTCGCCACATTCATCAGAGGCTTGATCATGTGCATTATCTTGCGCCCATCCAAGAGCATTTTCTAGCGCATCAAATTCTCGCACGGGGATACCGCAGAGGATATCAGCAGGATCACCAGAGTCAGGGCGAATAACAAGCTTACCATCACGAGAAAGTATTTCTGTTCGCAATATAGGCAAAGTATTAGTAATGACATGCCACAAATCCCAAGTATCGCTGACGATAGAAAGAATGCCACGAGGGTAAATTTCAGTAAGTAAACGGCGATAAGTTCCCAGCTCATCTTCTTTTCCTCCTGCTGACATTACTGAATGTTCGGTTGCTGGAACCGATGCTATGTGAAAATCTTTACCATAATATTCTTTATTGAAAAATAAAGCTGGAATCGTATCCGTACCTTTAAAATACTGAAGATGAGCCATGCCGCTGATGCAAGCTGATTCCACCGAGTTCATACCACGGAAAGAAAAATCATGCGCTTGATAATCAACGAACTCTGGCATATCAGAAGTTTCTTGCGCGTACTTTTCAAGTAATATGCGGTACTCTCGGGCAATAGTCGCAGAAGTACAGGCACCCCAAAGCGTACAGCTCATAAGAGTTTCTAAGTAATTCGGCAACCAGTAAAAATCAGGATGAGTGTTAAACATAACCAGCGCTGGAGTTCCACATGGAACAATCGAGCCTTCTGGAAGTGCATAAATTTCAATCGGTAGATATCCTAATTCATGCAGTTTTGCAATGTGCTCGCAGTGCCTATGATCACCAAGAGTTTGTCGCATCAATTCTTGATATCCGTAACCTTCATTGGTATGGACTTTATCGTGATTTAATTCAAGCCGATGGAAAAAATCAAGCGTGAAGCTTTCATGCAGATATTTTTTAAGGAAATATTGCAAACCAAAAAATACTGAGTGATTAACTCTAGGCATTCGAGATTTGCGCGGCGTGAAGTTACTGAATATTAAATTTGTACCTTCTGGGTACATACGGTGATGTGAAGTTTTGTAAAAGTCAGCCAAGTAAATAGGATTAATTTGCATATACGTCTGAGACCTCTAATTTTCTATTTGGTAAGTAAGAAAGATTTTGATAGGAATTTGTGGTTATTATTTTATCGAAATATTCATAAATTGGTGCTAAGCCTTTTGTGAATAAACCGTGCGTGACAATAAGATGAAGTGGATTTTTCACATTCAAAATATCTCTCAAATATTGAGCTTCAGCAATGAAAGTACCACCTCCATCACAGAGATCATCATAGATAATGATAGGGTGATCTTCTGGGATTGACTTGATTAATTTTTGGCAACCTTCATCTAATGAAATATTAAAAGATCCATTCTTTCTTTTTTTGGAAAATGCTGCATGATGTCGTTGAAGAAAATCATATCCTTCCAGTTCCAGAATAGACTTATCACCGGCCACTAAAGCACTATCAATAGACGTGGTCATAACTAAATTCTGCAACATGCTATAAGACGTTGCACCACAATAACCAGCAGAAATATAGTTGTGCGCCTGCATAATTTGAACTGTAGGAACTTCAAAAGATTTAATCACCTTTCCTAGGACATCCCGCATGTAGTTAGGTTCGCCAGGATTAAATGCCCTATCTGATCTCAAACCAAATAAATATTTGAAATCTATTGACCAAATATCAAAGTCGTTCTTTCTCAATGCAGCAATAAGACAAGCCAATATTTCTAAATCTATCCAGTTTTTTACGCAGCATTTGATATAGACTTTACTTTTAACATCGAGTTTTTCTAAATCTAACTTAACGGAATGTTGTCCGTCAGGATATTTGATTATTTCCGCATTAGTAATTATGTCATCTCTAAAAGTTATAAAATTACTCATTCCACAATTCTCCAGTTAGTCGCCAATATTTCTTGCTGGTTAGGTGTCCAAGGATAGAGTTCATCATTGACAGTTCTAACCATTAAGCAAGCTTGACAATCTTTATCTGAGTCTCGTAACCACACATAAATATCATCGCGATGCCAGCGTCCAATTTTATAACCTTTTCTCATAGCATCAATTGCTTCTCCAAAATTCATATCTATATCTTTTGCTGGTCTTACTTCTTTAAATTCTTTCTCTGAACCTTTTAAATCGATGTCAAAACCTTCTACTTTATCTTTTAAATCGCCAAGGTCGGATTGTATCACTTTAATGAGATCAACTAATTGAGCATTTTGTTTACTGGTAAAATTAATTTCTTTTAGGAATGCTCTTTCTAAAGATTCTATTCTTTCAGCCCAGTGCGAAGGGATTTGTTCTATTGATTCTCTTTCTAGTTTATTAAGCCTTGAAAGCATGTCGACATGAGCTGATTTATGACATTCATTATCCCAATTATATGGTTCTATTTTTTCGATTCTATTTCTCAAATACACAAGCTCAGTCTGAAGATCTTCTACTAGAGTTTTAACAATTTTATTCTGATTTGAATCAATCGTGCTTTCTAATAATGCTATCCTAGTATTTTGAGCGAAAATTTTATTTTCTATTGTACATAAAGAACATTCTTGCAATGCTGGATTAATTCCATGATCACAACTTTGGTCACGAAGCCTTTTACAAATTTGGTTTTCTGTGCTCATTCTATTCTCCTTTTTCTTCTTCGGAAACTTCAACATCCCTTTGCTCAAAATCAAAAGATAATGCATTTGGTTCAAGATTATGTAGCTCACCCAGAGCCATATCTTCTGCTTCCTCTTCTGAACTTGCTAGATAAGATCCGCTGGCGCTAAATATTCCAGATATTTCAACAAAAAAATATTTCTTTCCATCGCTACCCTGAATGGAATTTTTTTGTTCTATACTTTCCACTGATCGCATTGCAAAGTTTTTATCTTCTTCTGCCCGTTGTTTCTCGATTTCTAGGAGCTTTAAAAAGTTAACTCTTTCTCTATCTCGCTCTGCTTTCTCTTGAAATTCTTTCTTCATTTTCAGTTCAAGCTCTAAGTCAGCTAGGGCTTTTGCTTCGGCTTCTAGTCTATTTTTCTCTTCCTGTTGTTTTCGAGCAATGTCTGCCAATCTTTCATTTTCTAACTCTTGCTCTCTTCTTTTTTGCTTGATAATTTCTTGCTCGGCTTCACGTTGCCGCTGTTCTTCCTCGCGTTTCATTTTGGCGTCAAATTCTGCGATTGCTTTTGCTTCTAAATGCTTGGCATATAATTGTGTGAATTCAAGAATATTATTCTCAAAATCATCCTCAGACATTTTCTGAAGATTGTCATGAGTTACTAAAAGTGTACAATTTCCATGATCATAATTTGCCTGCCATTGCTTTCCATCAAATATGAATTCAAGAGCAATCAATTTATCAATCCGCAATTGTGTTTTGAGCTTTAATTCAGCTATTTTTTCCTGCTTGATCCGTTCTATTTCAGCGTCAATTGCTTTTTCTTGGCTATGTAAGTGAGTTTCAATAGGATCAAGTAAGCCTGTTATTCTCTTAGCTTCACTATTAATTTTTTGCTGATGTCGAAGCGCATCCTCAGTTAATTCTTTACGGCGTTTATCCACTTGTATGCGCAAGGATTTAACGTGCTTCCTGGCTGTTGATACAACTTCGTACCCTTGTTTATCTTTAACGCCATCAATCTTTAACAGCATATAAGTTTGATTTAGTTCATTTATAGCATTTTCAGTAACACCCCACTCTATAATTTCTTGCGTCATTTTCAATCTCCAAATTAAAGCAAGATAATAACAAATAATGGTGTAGTAAACCAGATAATTGTATGCAATAATTCTCTCATTAATTAACAAGGATGTTTCCAATGAAAATTTTATTGAATTTACTTCTTATGGTATTTATTACTTATGGGATATGGTTTGCGCTCATAATTTTGAGCAATTGAGAGGCATTATGAAAAGAACCAAAGCAATGAATATTCTGGCCGAGTTAATTGGCCAGCATAAATCTATGAAAGAATTCTCAAGCATTATTGGAGAAGATCCTAGTAATGTTTTGAGATGGAAAAAAGGACGCTCCGCAATCACTCTGCGAGCGGTTATCAATATTTGCAGGAGAAATAAAAATCTACAACCTCACGATTTGAACCCTGAGATCATACCCAGTGATTTAACATTTACTTTTATTGAGAAAAAATAATGAATTTAGTTATTTTAGATACAGAAACGACCGGATTATATCCAAGCAAAGATTTGACAATTGAAGTCGCAGCTATACTTTATAATGTAGAGCATGGCCAGATGCTACAATGTTTCTCTACCTTGTTGCCGTGTGTTGAAAACCCAGTGGAGCATATTAACCATATTTCTCCTGCATGGACATTGGAAAAATATGATGCTTACCCTTTATTATCTGCCCTTGAAATTATGACTGCAAGATCAGATGCTATTATTGCTCATAATGCTAGTTTTGACAGAGGATTTATTCATGCAATAGAAGCTTTTGATTCTGAATCACCTCTTTACTCAACACCCTGGATCTGCACAAAGACCGATTTGAAATGGCCTAGCAACCCTTCACGGTTACGCTTGCAAGATATCTGCGAATCCTATGGCATCCTATATGCTCACGCTCATCGCGCATTATCTGACTGCAATTTGTTAATGAATTGTTTGCAAAAAGTCGATAATCTCCAGCCGAGGATTGAAGAAATTTTACAGAGGAAAAATTAATGTCGAATGAATTAACACAAGCAAATACTGGTGGTTTCAGTTTAGAACCTAGAAACTTTGAAGAAGCTATGAAATATGCAAAATTAATTGCTGATAGTGATTTGGCACCCAAAGATTATAAAGGCAAGCCAGGAAATGTTTTAATCGCAATACAAATGGGTCAAGAAGTAGGCTTGAAACCAATGCAGGCTATTCAGAATATTGCTGTTATTAATGGTCGCCCAAGCATCTGGGGTGATGCCCTTTTAGGATTAATAAAAATCCATCCTGAACTTGAATATATTCGAGAAGAGATTGATAGATCAGATCCAAACATGACTGCAATTTGCTATATCAAACGGCGCGGAGAAGATGAGAGAGAGGATAAATTCAGCATTGAAGATGCCAAGAAAGCCCAACTATGGAATAAAGCGGGCCCCTGGACGCAATACCCAGAAAGAATGCTGCAAATGCGAGCTAGAAGTTTCTGCATTAGAAATGTCTTTGCTGACGTTCTTAAAGGCTTACACTCAGCAGAAGAAAGCCAAGACATGATTGATGTTACCGCTGCTAGTGAAGCCACTATAAAGCATCAAGAGCGCCACAAAACTTTCGAAGGAAAGCCATTATCTCAAAGTTTCACAATGGATGCTGATTTGCTTGCTGCCAATCTCGAAGAAATAGCAAATTGTCCTGATAAAAAATCATTGCATGAGCTTTACAAGAAAGCCAAGGTTGATGCAGAAGGCGATAAAGACGCAAGCAATCAAGTCTCTATCGAAACTAAAAAACGTCAGGATTTTCTTAATCAGCTAAAGATAGAAGAAGAGAAGCAAGCTATTACTCAATCTAATGATGACTGGAAGAAAGATTTTGTAGGACAAGAAAACCAATGATAACCGAAATCACTATAACCAGCGCTGATAAATCTAGCGATCACAATGTTTTAAAAATACAGGATGATAATGATTCAACTCACTGTGTACATTTAATAATACAGGATGATGATTCAAAAAATACTTCCAGTATTATGGTTGATATCAGTGAATTAAAATTAGCTCTTAAAAGGATATCTGCGAAATGACAAAAAGTACGTTAAGGCTGTTCAAAATTTCCAATGATTATGTTCAAGCGATGGATCATTTACAGGAAGGTAGCGAAGAATTCCTTGGTGAATTACAGGATTCTTTCGAGGCGAAATCTATCAACGTAGCAAAATATATACTTACTCTTGAAGCAGAGGCGGTCGCAATCAAAGCCTCTGCCGATGCTATGGCTAAGCGTCACAAGAGCGTTTCTAAACATGCTGAATCACTCAGAAACTATCTCAGATTCCATATTGAGAAAACTGGCTTAATAGACCCAATTAAATCACCAGAATGCGAAATTAAGCTTGCGTTAAATCCACCTAAACTTGTAATATTCAATCCAGATTTAATCCCTGATTGTTACAAGAAAGTAGTTGAAACAATTAAGATAGACGAAGCGGAAATCAAGAAAGATATCAAAGACGGTCTTGATGTAGAAGGATGCAAGCTAGAGCAAGCTACGAGAGTTGTGATTAAATAGTTTTGCTAACGATACTGTTACAAACGGTGAGAGTCCGGCTAAAGAAATCTTGTGATTGGAAAAATAGGCACTATGACACTGGGAAAGACTAGGTAAAGACTGTGCTCGCAATTGGTCAGCGAACCCCTGTGGATGGGAAGGTTACAGGTTCGATCCCTGTCAGTCTTTAAATTTTATGGGTTCAGATAACGTGCAGTGCGCGACTGCGGGGATTAATCCTTTCCCTAAGGCCGATTGTAACCCACCCTCGTTTTATGGCGGTAATCAGGTTTTTTTATCTAACCAGCGTTGGACAACCCTTTGATGATTACTGCCACCTTTTCGGAAAGGTAACTCAGTCGGTAGAGTGGAGCACCGAAAATGCTCTGGTCGGTGGTTCGAGTCCATCCCTTTCCAGTAAAAATTGGCGCCGAGCCGATCCTTGATGCACTCGGCTGACGCGGGGGAAAAGTCCCCGTCTACCCTTAAAATTCCCCTACCCCTAGAGCAAAGTTAGAGCTACAATAGGACAATATTTAATCCTTTTGGAGCGTCCAAAACATGTCTATTATTGCCATTTCCCGCGATACCCTTACCGAAACCGTTGATATCGTAAGAATCATCGCCACTGACTCTCTGGCTGTCATTAACGCTGACGGTTATTTAACATCTCAGATTCTTAATATCCAAGCCCTGAATAATGGTGTTTGGGATTGGCGTTCTTCTGATGAAGTTTTGATTAATTATGGTGCCACACAAAATGCTGATGGAACTATTACGGGCGGAACTAATAAGTTCTATCAAGTATCTGCTGACTTCACATCTTTAGTTCCCAGTTCTCTTGTTTCAACCGCCGCTGTAACACTTACCGCCGCTCAAGTCCTAGCCGCCTATGCAACCCCTCAATTGCTCGTAGCAGCGCCAGGAGCAGGTAAAATATTGGTTCCTACCTTTAATTCTCTTTACACAAAGGTTGGCACTGTATTTGCGGGTGGTGGTGTCGGCGTAGTGCAGTGGGGTGCAACGGTTCACGGTGCTGGCACAAACGCTTTAGCGGCTACAATTCCCGCTGCTGAAATTACTGCTGCTGCTAGCCAAATTTATTCATTGAACGGTAACACTGCTAATGCTCTAACAGGCATTACTAATACTGGTCTGTATTTCAGTAACCAAACTGCTGCATTCACCGGCGGTGCAAATTCAACCTTAACATTTAATCTGTCTTATTTGACAATTAACGGCTTAGTTTAATTTTATTAATTGAGAGGATAAAATCATGTCTGAATTCGGAACTGGTGAAGAAGGCCAAGTGGAGAATGAATCTTATTGCATGAAGAAAAGCGTGGAAGCTAAGAATGTCGATGAAATGAACGCCAAAATGGGTTATCACGACATGGCTGATTTAGCCAATACTAAACGCCCACCTGTCGAAATGCGAGGCGAAAAGGCCAATAAGCAAGAAGGCCCCAAAGCTTCAGATTCAAAATATAATTACGATAAAAATCGTTAATCGTCTTTTCGTGAAACGTAGAGTCTCTGCCCCTTCATGGGGCAGTTGTTTTTCAGGAGGCTATTATGCCTAAAGTTCCGTTGGAAAATGGCTTAAAACCCGCCGTTATAAAAATTAAGCTCGACAATGGTATTGAGCCCTCTGGCGCCGATCACGAAGAACAATATGAAGCCCGTGGCGCTGAACCTAGAACCGATACTGGAAATCAAGGCGGTGATATGGGCACAAAGTTAGATAATGGCATGAACAAAAAATATGGACGACATAAGGAGTATCGCTGATGCCTTTAAAGCCTGGTAAAAAAAATATTGGTTCTAATATAAAAACTGAAATGGAAGCTGGAAAGCCTCAAAAGCAAGCCGAGGCAATTGCATTAAATGTTGCAAGAAAATCAGGTGCAAAAATTCCTAAACCAGCCGCTAGACACCCAAAACATTCCCGAGGTTAATATGATTGATAACAGATTAGATTACATCGTAAAATTCAAAGAAGGCACCGTGGAAAAAATGTCAGAATACCGCAAGTTATTCATTGCGCTTGACAGTGAATTAGTTAAACTTGGCGATGATCAACATGGCCATAGAAATCTGGCTATTGCAAGAACCAACCTAGAGCAAGCACTTATGAATGCAATCAAAGTTATTGCTATTCAAGGCGAAGATAAATCAAAGGAGTAATTAATGAATAAAGTTAAAAAGACCAGAGCAAAAAAATCTGCTGCACCGCAACAACCATCTGAAGGTCAATTAAAACTAGTTCGTGACAGTCTAGCAAATGTTCTCAGTTCAAAATATATGGATTTAGTTCATTTCATTAAATCACTACCTATTCATCAAGCTGCCTTTTCGCAAGCGTTTCTTTTCCTTGATACGGGTATATTATGGGCAGAAAAAGCACTTGATAGTGGCGAATTTGTAGCTCCGCATGATGCAGTTGGAGTCAAAAAAACAAGAAAGCCTCGCACTCCAAAAGACAAAAAAGTTAAAAAATAGTTTAGAGTAAAGATGAAAGTGGGTTAAGTGATAAACTATCTTGCAGAACAGGGAAGATGCCAGCACATTAAAACTGGCCTTTCATCTTTTTTAATTTAGGGAAAAATATGCGTACATGTCTATCTTTATGCTTGTCGTTTTTATTGCTGCTATCTTCTTCTGTTTTTGCTTACGAAGTTAAATGCTATTCTTCAGGAATACTATTTTTTCAAGGATATGCTAAAAAAGTCGATGTAAAATATGGATTAGTTATTCTTCACCATAAGAACTATTCAGATTTTTTAATGGCTGATTGTGTCATTAGACATAATCATAAAAAAGCCCGCTAATAGCGGGCTAATTTTATTAAGAACAATATTGTCTTGCAAAACATACTCCAGGACCACCAAGGCCGCCTCCAGCATCGACTGTCGTAGAAGTAGCGCCACCACCACCACCACCAAATGTTCCGCAGTTATTACCACCGCCTTGATTAGGCGCAGCACCAGGACCGAACATGCTATTTCCTCCTTGCGTAGCAAATGCAAAACCTAATGTTCCAAGCACCAATGAACCTACGCAATAATCACCCTGAACATTAAGTGATCCTAAACTGCCAATGCCACCGGCACCATCTGAAATATTAAAGAACGTGCCAGTTTGATTAGCGCAGCCATTACCGCCAGTTCCACCTGTTGCTTGAATTAAAGTAGCTCCGCCACCTTCATTTGCGACAACATTCGTTGTTCCACCATTACCGCCATTATTATTGCCGGTACTGGCGCCATTACCACGAGCCCCAATATTAACAACGGCAAAAGCACCCGCACCTAATATTTGTGATCTGGTATAGCAGCCTCTAGAGAAGCCACCGCCAGCACCATTTTCACCACCAGCAGCTCCAGAAACACCACCTTGAGATCCACCACCACCACCACCACCGCCGACAACTTCAAATTCAGTGTAAAGCATTGTTGCATCGGGAGTGAAATTTGAAGTGGTAGTAATAACACTATCTAAAACTCTAGTAATTCCGCTGCCACCAGCGGCAGCCCATTGTGGATTAGCAGATGCACCTTGAGTTTGGAGAAAATTCCCAGATGTTCCAGGAGCCAATACAGACCAAGCTGTTGCACTTCGATATAATATATCGCCCTGCGTAGAACCAATGGCAGCATCAATAATCGATGTTAAAGTATTAGGAATAGGTGCTGCTGTACCGCCAGTAATATTGGATAAAATTCTAAGTGTGCCAATATTTGCTAGGGAAATAGTACCAGAATCAGTTATGGGGCCGCCCGTTAATCCAGTTCCAGTATCAACTTCTGTAACAGTACCAGTTCCCGCTTCCATAAATGGATTTAGAGATGAGAAGTCAGAACTGATTGTAAATAATCCCCATCCATCGCTGGCATAAGCTAAAATGAAATCACTTGGAACCCACGCAAAAGTACCACTATTAATTCTTTCGATATTATCTATTTGTGTATTTAAATAACCAGCAGCACTTATCGTAGCAAGAGTGGAATTATCCATAATGCGAACGATTGAGACACTACTAGCCCAGTCTCTTAAAATATTCGTAATAGCCATTTTTAAACCCTCTTATGCTGCAATAAATTCTGTGATTATTAAAAATCCTGCGCCAGAAGACGCTCCGGCTGCTGCGCCATTATTAAAAAAGCATTGAGCGCCATTTCCCCCACAACCATAACCAGAGGGCGCTACGCCATTTCCTTGGCCTGTTGCAGCTTGACCACCCCAGAAACCTACACCGCCCATTGAGCCAGCAATATTAATCAATGGACTCGTTTGGTTTCCTGCTGTTCCTTGTCCACCATTTCCAGGAACTGAAATATCGCCCGTTCCAACACTGCCAGGACCACCGCTAGTTGTTGTTGTGCCAGCCAGACCTCCTGGACATGTAAGTAATGCGCCGAGACTTGTTGTATTGCCATTGTTTCCGTTATTTGGTCCAGCAGCACCACCTGCTACCGCTGCGCCAATTGTTACTGCTTGGCTTGCTCCAATCTGGACTGCTGTTAACAAACGTCTAGAGTAAGTTCCAGCGCTTCCTGCGCCTACAATAGCAAAATTTGCAGAGTTTCCTGTACCAGCACCAGAACCCCCAGAACCAATTCCTTCAGCTATTGCAAAAACTGTTCCTGGAGTCGGCGTATATGTGCCATTGGATGTAAATTTTTGAACATTAAGCGATCCAATAACACCTAACATCAAAAGAACTTGTGCTACGCTGAGATCCATCGCATTAGCGAGTAAGCCAGTATTATTTCCCTTCAGTGTAAATGCTGGCATCTTCGCTGCCATAGCATTTGTAATGGCATTCGTAGCCACTGCGGTAATATTGGTTTGAACCGCGCTTGGGAGTGTTGAGCTGATGCTCGGAACTCCCAAACTTGAAGTTATTAACACTCCATTATTTGAAGTCGATAATCCAGATACCGCATTCCCAGTAGCTTCATAATAAGCTAATTGATTTACCAATCCGTTATTCACCAATCCACCTGAAGATGAAGTGGTTAATGAAACCCATGCGCTACCATTATAAAACTCGTATAACGAAGTCTGGCTGTTGTAACCTATAATTCCTGCAAACGCCGGAGATGGGCGCGTAGAGGTTATCCAACTAGGAGTTTTAGGGGATTTTACATTTACTCCACTAGACAATCCTACAAACTCAGTTGAGCTGTCAGAAAGTGAAGCCTCTGTGAATTGTGAAAACTTTACGGTCGTAACCATCCTGAAACTCCCTTAAAAATTACAATTGACGTGGCAATTCAAGTAATGAAATGCCGACATCTGTAACTTGTGCCGTGCTGATAAAACTTAAAACATCTCCACCCCTAACATATCTAGCATCACCATCATATTTTCCAGGGTTTAATTCGATGCTGCTATTTTGAGTTAGAGTTCCAATTGTCGGCAAGGTTGCAGTGACGTTGTAACCGACCCAAACTTTTGAATCATCTGCGAATGAAAATTTTGCACGGTATTGATGAGAACTATCACCAGGAACCGTATAGCTCAACGCTGTAAGAGCAGTTAAGCCAAACTGAACTGTTCGATCAGCAAAAGGAAAACTATTTGCGTATGAATTACTATATGCAGTCATGGTTAAACTCCAAGTCTAGCATCACATGAAAAGTGATAATTAATAAAACCTTCTGGGAAATTCTGAACTGCTGTCACATCTCGAAGAAGAGTAGCGGATGCAGTATAAGTTACGCCTTTGCTCCCTAAATTAGTTTGAGTCCAAACACTTGATGCGGCATCAGCGGCAGATAATGATGTGCCTGAATTATATAATTGAGCATATACACTATTCGCCGTTCCTGAGACATCCGAATATAATATAACGGTCGGAGTAGATATTCTTTTAGCTACGGCAAATTCAAAACCAAAACTTCTAGCTACAACTTGGAGCTGTCCACCATTAACAAAAGCCAATTGTGGTGAAAATAATGGGGAATTTCCTGAAGAAGCACTTCCAGCAGGAAGCCCATAGTCATAACTTTTTTCATAATAAAACTGGCATTCACGCAAACATTGATCGAATGTTTGGGGATGGGTATCAATAGCGAATGGATTGGCAACCAAAGATATTTTATCAAAAATAACTGTGTCCAAATGCCCAGAAACCGAACCCAATTGATCCATTGTATAAACTACAATGCCAAGCGTTTGAGCCTGAGTCGCCTGCGCGGGTAATTGAAATTGATTAAATGACATTGCCTGAACTTCGCCACTGGTTGCAGAAGATAAGATTGGCGCAGGATCATTTAATGGGGCTATTGCTGTCCATCCAGCGGAGAATACTGGATCAGCATTAGCCGCCCAACTCGCAATTGGCTCAGCCGCTCCAATAGTCGAGGGTAAAGTATTTCGATAAATCAAACGCATTTTTAATCTAACTTGCGTTGTATTTCCAGAACCTAGAACAATCTTGGCTCTAGCTAATGACGAAACTATTGCATTCCAGTAAGGCATTACTGAATTTGGGTCCACATATTGAATCAATGCAAAACGATTGTCTGTAGAACCTATGACGGCTTGCACGAATAAATCATTATATGGTGTCGTGCCACTGACATTTTGGCCAAATTGCACCTGAGAGGTTGCATTCTGATAAAGAATAGTTTGATCCGCAATATACGCACATCGATTAGTAGCAACAATCGGTGTGGCACCAAGAACGTTAAATGACCACGGATTAAGTGGAAAATTCCAGCCAGATAAAATGCTACTTTTAGGCAGCATTATTAGACTATTAGCATAAATATGAAAAGTACTATCAATCTGGCTTTCAATTGTTGTGTCAGGAGAAGTGGAGAAGGAAGGCGTAGATGTTGATTGCTCCATTACCTGAACGTCGCTGATATCAACAATTCCCAATACTGGGAGAATAATTTGCATATCGACATAAGCCACACTATTCAAATCGGTATTTTCGGGAGGAACAGCTACACTCCCCTGAATCAAATCAAATACACCTGAACTTATAGCGCCAGTTGTAATAGGAACAGAGGCACCTTGGGAAGGTTTATAATTCAAGGTTAAAGATAATCCTGTTCCTGATTCAGACTGAGCCAGAACGGACATAGAAACGAAATTGTTCCCGAAAATACCACCATTACCACTAAATCGTTGTTGCAATATTGCCGTGGTAAATCCAGTAATATTAAACCGCAGGTAATACGGCGGTACAGGACTGCCAGGCTGATTCTGGATACCTGTTGAGATTACTTGCGTTACTTTCGCTGAACCAGATCCTGTAAGCACTAAAAACCATCCTGGAGCTATATTATAGCTTCCAGCAGTTGTATAAGTAATTTGTGGGTTAGGCGCTGAAGTTGGTGACGTAATCGTCACGGGAAAATTAACCAATGCAAACTGAGGATTTGTAATCTGATTGCCTTCAGTAGGAACCGAGGACGGAATAATATTATCGCCATTAGGAATGTAATTATTAACTACACGAATCAATTGATCAGTAGACAATGGACCCTGTCTGATCTCAAGACGATAAACCGTATCGGGATCAAAATACATGTTATCTGGCAACGTACCATCAGGATTGAATTGTAATGGATCAGGCCAAACGCCACCCAGCGGACCCTGGTTTGTTTGATAAATAGGAATCGGCAAATAAGGAAAAACATTAGATAAAAAACTTATCCAATATTGATCATTAAGAGGAAAACCCACTAAATCTGGAATCCACCAAATAGGATTAATGCCGCGTACAAACATAGTTATTCCTCAGTTTCTTTATTCATGAATTTACTGAAACCATATAGTCCAAAACCACTTGAAACAATTGCAATAACTCTTTTCATCATCCGTGATTCGGCACTGCGTATTTTCTTTAATTTTTCATTGGCTGAATCAGCTTCAGATTTTGCCAATCCTTTTTTGGATGCTGCAATCTGTAAACTTTCTCGATCTTTTTGTAATCGAGACAATTCCTCTTGTACCTGCTCAATCTTTTCAATAGTTTCTTGGCGTTTTTTAACTAAATTCGCTTTTTCTTTCTCTTTTTTCGCAGTTAATTTCTGCTCGTTCTCCGGTGTTGAAGGTTTTGGTTTAACCTTATCTCGCGCTTCTTCAACTGCCTTTTGGTGTTCCTCTAATTTCGGAAGACTGTTCTTTATTTTCTCTATTTCTGCATTAATTTTAGCATTTCTTTCGCCTTCTTTGGTCACTTTTTTAACATTATTTTCAGATTCAGATTTTTTCTCAGAAGACTTTTCTACTTGTTCCTTGAATTTCTGAAGCAGATTAATGCTCTTTTCAGTTTTGTCTTTCTGCTGTTGCAAATCTTTCTGTGTAGTGTTGAATTTTTCCACATCTTGAGCGTGCTTTTCTTCTTCTTTGGCATGAATTTTTTGTGCTTTTTCAGCCTCTGATATTCTGCTAGTTGCTTCTTTATGTGCCATTTTTGCTGATTCAACGGATTGAGTCGCCCTATCTGTGGCGCTCAATGCCTGTTGACGCTGAGACACCAATTTTTGTAACTCTGGCATTTCATTGGTGTATTCACGTAGCATTTCATTTCTAGGATTATAAACTTCATCTCTTTTTTGTTGCCCAACAATATTTCTCAATGTCTCTGGATTTCGCTTAGCTATTTCCCGCAACAAAGCTTGACCTTCCTGATCACCAGCTAATTGTTTAGCGATGTCAGAAGATAATGGTTTTCCTTCCATGATACTGGAGGCAATCCCATTTTCTCGCAGTGGAAAAACTTGCGTCCTATATCCATTATTAATGTATTGATATCGTGATTTATGTTCTCCCAAACCTTCTTCAAGCGCTTCATTAATCAATTTCTCGAATGGTTCTAATGCTTGATACGCCCTAAACATCTCAGTTCTTTTAACTGCTGAAGGTTCTGTTTTTGCTGCTTGCAAAAGGTTGTATCTGGCATCTCTAAAATCTTTCTGCTTAGCCATAAAGTCAGCAGCATTTGTTTCTCCAAATTTTGGAGCATGGCGTAACACTTCAGCAAATTCTCCCGTAGGATCGCCGCCATATTCTGTTTTCCCATCTTCAATGGCCGCCTGAATTCTTTCTAACCGATCAGGATTTGCTAAGTGAAAATTTGTATCACGCAAATTTTTCATCAAATCTTTATACTCACCAGACCAATAATTATTTATTGAACTGATATCTTTTTTCATCTCACGAGAAGCTGAAACTTCATGATGTTCACCTTCATTTAAATGGCGATCAATCTCATTTTCAGTGCGATCAAGGGCAGATTTTGCTTGTTGGTGCAATTCAACGGCTTGCTCAATATTTTTTTCATGAGGCGCAATATTTTCTGGTTCATTCGGCTTTCGTTGCTCGAATTGCGGCGCTTTTTCTTCGAGAGCATTATTTATACTATTGATCTTTTCTTGGTTCTTGTTGATTTTTAATTGCAAAGCATTAGGCTTCGCTGTGCCAATTTGGCTTTCAGCAGCATTTTTTACTTTTTCATATTCAGCATTCGCTGCATTATATTCATTATGAGCTGCTGCCACTTCTTCTGGAGAAACTGGCGAACCTTCTTGAATCGATTTATTCAATTCATCCAATTTAGCTTTGCTATTATTAATTCTATTCTGAATGAGATCTGGGTTTCCTACTCCAATTTCACGTACTGCTGTGTTTTTAGCAGCATTGTAATTCGCCACAGAATTTTCATGCTCTTGTTTGGCAGCGTTGTATTCTTGCGTTGCATTCGCCATGCTTTTTTCAGCTTCGAATTTCTGTCTAGGATTGACAGGAGGATTTTCAGATAAAGACTTGTAAAGATTTTGCAAAGTTTCATGCTTTTCATTTAGATTAGCTAATGCTGCCTCTGGGGTTTTTCCACTTTTTCCAGCTTGAGCTGTAGCCTGCGCTACTTTGTATTCAGTATTAGCAGCTTTGTAGGCTTCATTGGCCGCTTTTGCTTGCGCTCTGCTTGATGCAGATTCTTGCATTGCCCTAGCATCTCTAGCAGTAGATACGGCTTCACGACCAATCATTTTTGCTGGTAATGCTAGAGGAGATAGAATTTTTCCGGCTAATGGGGCAAATGGCGCTGCTTGCGGTATTCCTCTTGTCAGAACATCTCCTGCTTGTGGTTCTCCCATTGCATTGGCTCTGGCAATATCTCCTAGTGTTTCATTCACATGAGTTTGTTCGCCATATTTAGGATTAATTAATCCAAGATGACCCATGTAAGACAACATTGCAGAAGGAACATTGGCCGCACCACGAACAGCTTCTCGTGTTCCTGCAATTAAATTCTTTTTAACTCGCTCAGGTTCATTAATAACTTGCCCAGCAAGCCCACTAATTTCGCTCGGCGCAGCGTTAGCACCAGCGACAAGAGCATTTCCAGCTTTTCCGGGTAATTGGCTAATATCATTCTTAAAAATGTTCCATGCGCCTTTGGGCTGCGCCGCAGGCTGATAATTCTGTGATTTTAAATGCTGCGCCACAGTCGATTGAATCTGATCCCGAGTATAATTATCCGGTAATTCCATCGTATCGCCATTTGGCAAAGTTACCATATGAGACATTAACTAGACTCCCTGACTTCACCCGTTTGAGGGTCAACTACCCAATGTTTATTTCCACCTGTTCCTCTAAAATTCGGTTGTTTAACAGGGAATTCCTTGCCGGGATTCATTCTTTCCCAGTCCTCTTTGAGTTTATTGAATTTACTTTCCGTTTCTTCAATAAGTGCCTGAGCCATGCCTTTATTTACGCTGCTGCTATTGGTTACATCTGGCTTTGTAGTCTTAAAGAAGTTTACAAGTCCTATACCAGCTTTGGAGTTTTCAGCCTTGGCAAATTGAGCCTGTAACTTTGAAGTCAAAGCAATTAAAGATCCGATATCTTTATTAGATGACTGTGAAGCGGCGCCTGGTATTTTATAACCCCAGCCAGTCAAATTTTTATTTTTAGGGTTGTTAATAATTTCATTTATTTTTCTCAAAGTTTCAGCGCTATCAGCAATAGCATTTGCTGATTCTTTTATGCTTTTTGAATCTTTAATGTCAGCTATTTTTTCTTCTTCGGTGAGTTTTTGTTTTATTTCTCGATTGCCTTTTTCTTCTGGGTTCTCACCAATCTGAGTTGAAGTAACTTTTCCGGTTATTGGATCAACAGAACCAACTTTTCCTTCAGTATTGAAAGTTTGAGCAGGAACACCCAATTTTGCACCGATTACAGCATGACCGAATCTTTCGCCGCTATCTTCATTGGCTTGTGCCATTGCTGCTGGCGGCATTGTGGTTGGCGCATGAGTATCATCTCCAGATCCTGCGCCTCTAGTGGCAATGAAAGGATTGGAAGGCGGTAAATCTTCATTACCTTTTTGTGTAATAGGATTCGGCGCAGCATTGCCTTGCGCGGTAATGCCACCAGTTTGAGGGAAAGTTCCTGCGGGAGCTGATCCAGTCATAGGTGATTCTTGAGATTGCGCTGGAATGCTTCCACCTAAATTTCCATATTTGTTCAATAGCTGAGAAAACATGTTAGCTTCAGCGCCTTTTCCTTTTGCTTCCTCAGATTGAGCTTTTAATAACTCAATCTGATAAGGCGTAAGCTTATTTTTCATGAAGCTATCAAACATAGACTGACTGCTCTGCATACCTTGCATAAAGGCATCCATAGCATTCATGGGCATTGGAATTTGTCCGAAGATACCAGCCATTATTTAGCGCTCCCCGTAGCATAATTTATCCCAGTGTTTCCCATATTGATTCCTGCACCTGTCATTTGGCCAAATATCTTGCCCCATTGTTCGCCAGGCGCATTTTCTTCGCCATATTTGGCTTGAGCCATATTCTGCCCCTGCTGCATTGCATTATTGCTCATCTGGCCGGCAGCATTGGCGCCTACTCCATATAAGTTTTGACCGATGCCGACTGATGCCATGTATTTCTGCATAAGATCATTCATATAGGATTGGCGGTCATTCTGCATAATATTACCCGCAGAATTTTGAATGTTATTCACAGCCGCGCTACTGCCCATTAAACCCATGCTACTTGCAGCTCCAAGACCAGATTCTTTGGCTTGTGCTAACTGCTGCTGAGCCTGTGGCGACATTTCATAGCTCTGCGCCCATTTTGCTTGCAGCGCGGCAGGATCATTAAGTGCATCTGCTTGTCCAGTCAATCGACCAAATTGAGATAGTCCATTTTGATTATAGGGTTTTAGATTTCCTTGGGCATCACGATAATAACGCTCCATCTCTTGGCCGGCTTTTCTATAGCCTTCAGATGGATCGTTAAATAAAGCATTTCCGATGCCACCAATGATGCCACCGCCTGCCATAAGCATAGAAAGTGTTGCTGGATCCATTTTTAACCTCCCAATGCCACAAGACGAGCATTAATAATCTCAAAAGCACTATTTATCGTATCAACCATATTTGCCATCCAGAGCACATCAATATGAGCAAATTCTTTTTCATTCTCGATGTACGGGTCAAGATTAGGCGGCACCACCACTGACATTTTCAACCTCCATTGTGCCACCCAGAATCACGATCGGCGCAGGGCTAACACATACCAATTTATAAACTCTATTACGTGAGCATCCCAGTTGATACCAGCGCATTCGCCATGAATAAACACCAAGCATACTAAACTCTAATTGTCCGGCAGATTTGAACGAAATCCCACCATCATCAGAAAATAGTAGTTCAATATTTGGCTTAAACCAATTGAAATAAGTCGGAGAATTTTGGACTGGAAAATTACCATCTTCAGTGGTTATGAAATTTCCATCTTCATCCGTAATAAAGATTGGATCACCATTTGAATCTACTTGTTCACTAACAATGAAAGTAGTATTTGCAAATGGTGAATCTGAGAAAATGAATGTGTCATCACCCCACACAAAATCAATTTCTACATAATTTGTTTTGAATTCTGCATAGAATCCTGGGGGATTTAAATTCTCAATCATTCCAGCTACGATAATATTAGTTACGCGCTCATAGCGAAATGGTAAAGCAAAATAAGCATCATTAGCCTGTGGATTCGTGGCATCTGGGTTTGTGATTTCATTGTCGTAAAATTGACCAGACATTTCATAGACAGTGTTGTCACCTTGAACTGTGACAAGATGCCTATTATCTAAAAATACATGCTGTTGAATACGGCAACGTTCGCCATTGGCTTCAATACATCGATGCCATTCTTCAGTTTCAAAATTGAATTCAATGCTATTGGATACGCTTATCTGATCAAGCAATTCTGTGCCTATATAATTACCAGCAGATAATCGATAGAAAATAGTATTTTCGTAGTCATACAAGAAAGCATCACTAACACCAGTCATAAACGGATTGTTTCGTGCGACATTAGCCTGTCTTTGTAGGAGAACATCAACTGCTTTTGTTGATATGGGTTTCGGCTTGCCGCCAGTGCTAATCATAGGCTGCACGAGGCCATTTTTATTCTGACCTACCCATGCCATCATTCCAAAATCTACATCAAGCGTATTTACGTTAGCTTGCGATATTCCAAAGTCAAAGCTATAGCTTGTATTCTTTTTCCAAGGGAATGAAGTCTGTGTGCCGCCTACGGCTATGAATGTCGATGGAATATTAGACCATATACCAGTCGTATAATCTGTGAAAACGTAGAGAGTATTCTGCAATACTGCCATCTGGCGAATAATGCCTTCTTCTTGTGCGAATACTGCTTGTCCATTAATAGTAAAGACTTTCGATAAATCAAATGTCCCACCAGCACCACCAAGCAGATTGATTTCAGATAACGACATTGTAGAACTACCAGCACCAGCAACAGTTATTCGATTTCCAAATGTGGCAATAGTGCTAGGATTTTTCGGAGTGTTAGGATCAGTAACAATCCCGAAACTATTATCAAGCTCAGAATAAATATAAACATGTTGCCCATCCACAAAACAAACATAGGTCGTATTGCCTGGTGTAGCAGGATCACCAACGACAATGAAAGATAAAAAAACATTCCCGTTCATCGTTGTTAATTTAACAGACGCAGTGATTTCAATTTGATTAAACTCAGCATCTTCTCGATAAATTTTATTACCGACAACGGAATACCAATAGTTTACTGATTTTTCAACATAACGAGGCTCAGCTTCAAATTGTAACCGATTAACCCCAAGAAAATTAATATGTCGGCGCCCCATGGTAGGATACATAGCGACTTTTTTCTTTCCTAGCTCACTTTGTTGGGTATACCAGTTAGCCGAATCAGCAGGCCCGAATTGACGGAATCGCTGGCGGTCGAAATATCCGCAAATAGGCAGGTCTGATACGATTGGCATGGACATGATTAAATCCCCGCTCTAACACGCCACGATCCATTGAGCATAGAATCTTCATCACTTTGAATATCAAGATTGATGCTAGAGACTGATTCCATATCTTCTTTCGATTTTTTATACTCATCCTCAAGTCGATCGGTCCATGCTGACGCACGACCTTTAAAGAATGAAAAATCTTTCGCTAGAGCAAATTTCAGGAATCGATGTGAATAGCCTGGAGTTCCTGACATGTCACCATTTTCAGTAACATTAGGAAGCTCAAATTTTGCATATACCGATAAGGAGTATTGCTGAGATGCACTAGGGTAAACCCGCATAGTTGTGTAATCGACATTATTGGTTATGATCACAAAACGCGGCAAACCTTGTTGTGGATCAAATTTATAAGATGCAAGAAATACGTTTCGATCAACTTGCATCAATGGGTAAGTTAGATTTTCCAATGTTAGCCAAGCATTCTGCAAATTGGAAAGTCTACCTGAAGTCACCACAACTGGTGGAAATGGGTTTGGTGGAGTCGGGGGTGGAACTGGTGGTATAAGCTGCAATGATGGATAGCTAGGATCGCAGAAAACCACATACTCAACACCAATAGGCAATATAAAATCTACTTGCTGCGCCACAGTAGTAAGCAAACCAGTGCCGCTATAAGATCGAATTAACTGATTAAGTAACTTAACCGCATAAAATGTATCACCACCCTGAACGCTCACGGTTGGGCTGCTAGCACTCACCAACTGAATGGCGTCTGTCACGAACTGTTTGACGCTTTCCGCTGATGCAACCATTTTATTTACCTTGTTTAGCTAGCGCCCTAAAGTGATTTTTTCTCTCTTTTCGATCCATTTTTAACGAATTTTCGTCATTTTCTTCATTTAAAGGCACTGATTCTGCCGTTAGAATAGCTGTTTCCGCAGATTTTAATGCAGATTCCCTGCTAGGAAACCATAGTCCAGAACCGATTAAATCTGTAAATTCTTGGTAGTTTTTAGCCAGCTTTTGATCATCTTTACTATAAACAAAGGCACAAAAATGCTTGGTATCAACCCATCTGCCTAAGTACTCGAATTGATTTGGATGCTCAATCATAGAAACCTCAAAAAAGTGGGCAGTAAAATCGTGGGGATTTTACTGCCCTACCAATTACGAGCGAACGCGAACCGCAAACTCTGGGTTAATCGCATCACCACAGATAACGTCTAAACGATCGAGTTGAATGTAGTTTCGTACATCCGCGCCGAGCGTGTAGGTCATTGCCATTTTGTACAAGTCGCTGTACGCCGTGACAACTTCAACACCACCTTTCAGTTCTTTGATTGGCGGCGCAGCAAATACAACCGATTGGTTGTGATATGCCAATGAAACGTTATGAGATTTAGACAGCCAGATCTGAGCGCCATTAGGAATGGCGGCAGAGATGTTTTGACGTGCGCCGGAGATCACAATAGTAGGATTGACTGGGATAGAAGCATTACCAGAACCATCTGATGTAACATCCGCAGTAACAACAAATTGTGCACGTTGAACTAATGGCTCATAGTTTTCTGGATTTATCATAAACACACCAGCAGCATCATCAATTTCAATGATATCGCCAAGTCTGAATACAATAGCACTAGCAGTTACACCCGTAACAACGATTGTGTTGCCGCCTGTAATAGGGCCATTCGTAACTTGTCCACCATCTAAAAAGCCTGTTGGAGGCGTTACAATAGAACCACCGACACCCGCGATTTGACGCTTCAGGAAGTTTGTTTTGAAGAAGTCAAAGCCGGATAAGTGACCAATAAAGCCATCCATCAACGCCCCGCGATTCACGGTCATGTTGAATGAGTCTTTCAGATCTTGCGCAATTACAGACGCACCCCGCGGAGGAACTGCAAAGTATCTGTTTCCGTCTTCTGGAATACCGAGCTCGGTCATGTAAGCATCGGTGAGCGTAACCAAATCGAAGTCAATTGGAACGCCTGGTGTACCTGTAGCCTGATAGGTTTGGAGCTGGAAGGTATCGGTCGCAATGAATTTCTCAACTTTATTCGCCAATCTCTTAGCGCGTGGATTGAGCATCATGTCCAGGTATGGCTGATCTCGCGCACGGTCGAACGTTAATTCAAAACCTGTGAACTCAACCATCGTGTGGAACTGTTTGGTAATGGTCAAAGGACGCAACACTTGAACGCGAGCTTCAGAGGTTGCCGTAGCACCTTCGCCGCCCAGATATCTTTCTTCTAAACGATAGTTTAATGTTTGACCAGTAGCATACTTGAGGTTCTTATAATCTTCCTCAAGATTGCGATTTGCGACTTTGGCAAAGTTGAGGTAGTTAACGAACCGTATAAACGTCTCATCGAGCACATATTGCGTAGTTTCAAATATATTAGGCAAAGTAGATACTCCAGTGGTACAATGATTTAAATTAATGGTCTATTGACCGTTTCTTTAGCATTGCCCGGCGGGAGACATGTACGCGCCTTTTAACAGAAGCGGGGCTGTTCTTTCTACACGCTTGAGTAAATTATGAACCTAAATTTTAAACAACACAAGGGATAGGATTAATGAAAGACAATATTTGTACAGTTGATGATTGCACTGAAGTTGTTCGAACAAGAGGATTGTGCAGGAGTCATAATTGGAGAATGAAGGTGCATGGATCTTACGAAAAACCAATCAGATCAAGAAATGGAAATATCTGCAAAGTTTCTGATTGTGAAAATCCCCGAGACATCAAACAGCGATCTAGCTTATGCACAATGCATCGAGTTAGGGTATCGCGCCACAAATCAACGTCTTTACCAAAATCAACGAAAGAAATCTTGCCAGAAGGAATAATAAAAATATGCATCCATCATGGAGAATTAAAAGAAAGTGATGTTTACAGAGTAAAAGGAAAATCTTGGATTCAGTGTCGAATTTGTAGAGTAGTTCGAAGTGAAAATCTCAGAGATAGCCGACCATCTGGATTCAAACAAACTAGAAATTTCATATTTATTGGAGGAAAAGGAAATTACTTAAAATTATCTGTCACAGATTATGAGGACATGCTTAAGCAACAAAATGAATTATGCAAAATATGTAAAAAACCTGAAACTATGCTCTCTAATGGAAAAACAAAAGTATTAAAAAGACTGGCAATTGATCACTGCCATAAAACTGGAAAAGTAAGAGGCCTATTATGTCATCGCTGCAATACTGGAATAGGTGGATTTTATGAATCACCAGAATTATTACAATCAGCAATAGACTATCTAAAGGCCTCGCAATGAGGCCTTCGGGTTTTACTTCTTAAATCCTGATTGATTATATCCATTGCTATTCCATTTAGCCTTCTCATACGCATTTTCAGCCGGAACGCGATCAGTTGGCACCTCTGAATCTTCATAAACTCCGGACTCTTCGCAGCGTTCTAACACTGACTTTTCCATTTGTTTTGGCATGATTATACCTTCCCAAAAATAGTATCTTCTTTAGGCTTCGGAGCATCCAGTCGAACTTCTTTCTGCACATCTCCACCCTTCTCGGCTACTTCGGTGATTCTTCGGTTTTGGGCATCTCGCTCGGCTTTTGGATTGCCGTTGTCTCCTGGGATTGGCATATTGCATACTCCTCTAAGGATTTTGTTAAAAAGTCTCGTAGTTTAATCACTTGGTTTCTATCAAGTTTTCCAGCTAAACCAGAAAGTGCTTCCACCTCTTCAACACCAAGAGATAACCAATTTCTATTGTCCATAAAATCGTTAGCTATGTGAAAATATGGCTTATAATTTCTAATATCCATTGTTACGCTAATATTAATCATTATCTTCTCACAATTTTCTGTTTAGCATGTGACTGAATCTTATCATCGATAGAATGAGTGCGTACATACTTCGTGGGCATATCGCCAGTTGTTGGCTTAAGAGGCGCTGCTGCGCGACTGATGCCCTTAGCTTTCTTCATTCTTTCATCAAGTTGACCTATTGCAGCCGCTTGTTGTAATGGATCAGGCAAGCTAGCAATTCGTTTAACTTCATCTGGATGGAATGTAGCAGCAGCCATGAGAAATGTGGCTGGATTCTCGTGACCTCGCAGAGCCATCATCATTGAATTGGTGATTGGCAGTTTACCCACAACTTCTGTGAATTTGTCATGCTTCTGCATTCCAGTGGTGAAGCGTGCCTCAAAGTTTGCTTGCACTTCCTGCTCTTTACGTTGGAATTCTTGTTGTTGTGCTTGCGATTGCTTTGCAGCTAATCGTTGATCGATATGGGCATCAAGCTGCGCTTGCCAGCTATCCTCATTCTCAGGATCAACTTTAAAATCTTGTGCCGCTTGCTGTACGGCTGCTTGCTGCGCTGGTGGCTGATTGTGATTGCCTCTAGCTAATCGCTCACGCATCATGCGCTGCACTTCTTCCTCGCTATACATGCGAGGCTTTGGAACTTCCAAGCCATAATCATCTGTCTCCACTACAGGCTCAGATTCCTTGCTATTCGCTTTGGCTGCTTCTCTTGGTTTCTCGCTAACTTGTTCCTCTTCACTGTTCTCTTCGCCTTCACTTTGGTCTTGTTGTACTTCTTCCAGCGCAGGCGATTCAAGCTCTCCTTGGTTAGGCGCTTCTTTTTCTTCTTGCGGAGCTGGAGCGGCTGCAATTCCATTTAAAATGTCATCTATTCTGTTAGGTTCTTTGACTGTCATTGGCTTTTTCCTTCTCTGCTTTAAAGTGGTTCGGTTGGTGGGTTAAAATTCCTTTGATATTGTTTGCGTGACCCATGTGAGTATCAGCTTGAATACGTGCCATCTCAGCCTGATAACTTAACATACGTTCATGCAATGCTGCTGCGTTTTCTTGCTCACGCAATTTCAGATCTTGAAGCTTAGAGGCATAATCAACTCCTTTCGAATGGCTTTCCATAATCAGCTTTTGCTCGGCTAATTGAAGCTCATGCGCCTTGACCTGCATATCCATCTGCGCTTGCATCATTTTCTGCTGAATTTCCATTTTCTTGAGCGCAATCATTGGATCTTCTTGCTGAGGCTTAGGTGGAATTGGTTGACCTGTTTTTCCTGCTTGAATAATTTCAGGTGGAATCGTAGCCTTGAGTCTGTTTTTCATCTCTAAACTGTTAGCCATATTCAGGTTTTCTACATACAAATCACTGATCATATGGAACGCATCAGGTTGTTTGCTTAGAACCATATCCATCGATTGCAAGTTTTCTGTTTTCTGGCTCTCAATACTTGTGCCAGGCACCAATCGAATCTTAAACTTGCCCTTTGTCATGTCATTCTTGGTTTCTAAGCCATACTCATCAGATTGATTGAGCGCAACTTTAGTCATGCCAGTGTCTTTCATTTCGAGATTCATTACGCGTTCTGAATCATAAACATGCGGGATCATTTCATTAATAATTTCACCACCAACAGCAATCGCTCTGTCTAATGCACTCATTGGAATGTAAGTATTATAGCTGCCACGCTTAATAAGAGCTGTCAGGCCATCGAATGATCTCTCCCCGCCTTCCTTGCCCATCATGGCATCAAACATGCCTGTAGTGGCCTGAATATCAAGCTTAGTGAGATTGTACTGGCGTTCTAATGATTCAGATAATTCTGGGGGTGCCAATCGTTCGGGTTTATTACCATTTGGTGATTCATCATAAAGCAACGCACCCTTAACAGTGAAGGGATCGCGCCATGCCGCAGCGGTATCTGGAGATTTAACATTCTGTTTGGACGCCATAAACTGATCGTAGCGAGAAATCTTGAGTAAGTATCCAGACTGAGTGCGGATGAAATTAAGAAAGCGCTGGGAGTCTTTGGCATCCTTAAAGAATGATCGGGTAATCTGCTTGCCCTTTTCATCAAAATAACTGTGTTGATCAACAAACACGATAGGTAAGAGTTTTTTCGTAGGAAACTCTGTGACTTCCAGCTCATAATCACCCGCCCATTTGCTATGCTCTATTGAATAAACTGTAAGATCGCGCTTGTTTAGGATCGTTACCACTTGGCCTTGATCCATTAACATTTTCTTGCCATCGATTTTAACTTTCTCTAGCTTCTTGAATTCCTCTTTGAATACTTTACGCATGTTAGAAAGCTGATAGAGAGTTTCTTTGCGTGGTATTCTTTCATAATGATCGATAATAGTAATAGATGTTTCATCGGCATAACTCATCATTATGTCATCTTCTTCACTAACATCAGTTGTGCTTGATCCGATCTCTTTTTCTAACGCTCTTCCATAGTCGCCTCTGAATTTCTTGCGTGAGATAGTAGTGCGATAGCCGGAGCACATGCCATCTGTTTTCGATTCTGTTTGTGCGCTGACATCCCAGTAACATTTAGTAGGATCTTTGAAGCCTGCAATCACAATGTGTTGGTCAAAACTGTCATCATCATCATATTCAGTGCCAAATCTGAATGCACCAAAGCCACCACATGAAGCTTGCTCAAGTGA
>Ga0134126_10001002_pt1 | contig 35729 bp, 29 predicted proteins | sample KB31752_FD_96881 | JGI IMG/M metagenome (GOLD analysis project Ga0134126, IMG submission 96881) | Terrestrial soil microbial communities with excess Nitrogen fertilizer from Kellogg Biological Station, Michigan, USA - KB3-175-2 | ecosystem: Environmental > Terrestrial > Soil > Unclassified ...
CCTCGAGCAGCGGGCTGGAGATCGCGAGCTCGGCCGCCTGGACGGCCCGGTCGTCACCGCGCGAGGAACCGATGCCCATGAGTGCCGAGCCGGCGCCCTGCATGACGGACTTGACGTCGGCGAAGTCGAGGTTGATCAGGCCCGGGGTGGTGATCAGGTCGGTGATGCCCTGCACACCGGACAGCAGCACCTGGTCGGCGGCCTTGAAGGCGTCCAGGACCGAGACGTTCTTGTCGGAGATCGACAGCAGCCGGTCGTTCGGGATGACGATCAGGGTGTCGACTTCCTCGCGCAGCGCCGCGATGCCGTCCTCGGCCTGGTTCGCCCGGCGCCGGCCCTCGAAGGTGAACGGCCGGGTCACCACGCCGATGGTCAGCGCGCCGAGCGAGCGGGCGATGCGGGCGACCACCGGAGCGCCGCCGGTGCCCGTGCCGCCGCCCTCGCCGGCGGTCACGAAGACCATGTCGGCGCCCTTGATGACCTCTTCGATCTCCTCGGCGTGGTCCTCGGCCGCCTTGCGGCCGACGTCCGGGTCGGCCCCGGCGCCGAGGCCGCGGGTGAGCTCGCGGCCGACGTCGAGTTTGACGTCCGCGTCGCTCATCAGCAGGGCCTGCGCGTCGGTGTTGATCGCGATGAACTCGACGCCCTTGAGCCCGACCTCGATCATCCGGTTGATCGCGTTGACGCCACCGCCGCCGATCCCGACGACTTTGATCACGGCGAGGTAGTTCTGCGGTGCACCCACGGTTCGAAGGCCTCTCGCGCTGGTGAGTACGGATGGTCGGCGCTCGGTGTCTGCTGGCTCTCAGAAGCCGCGCTCTATTCGCGAACGACCTTATCGCCCTCGGACTGAGTCAACATCAATTAGGGTCAACATCAACTATGGCAGTCATCAAGGTGACGACTCGATCGACGAATCGACAGTAGGTCTCTCAGAGCCCCTGTTCAACGAACACGCCGAAAGTTCCTCGAGCACAGTTCAACTGACCCGGCGTCAATCAGTCATATCGTCCGGACATTGCGGGAGCTTCCGGGGCACTGACGTCGTATCGGGCGGCCTTGCCGAGCCGCAGCAGCGCGGCCAGATCGGCCGCCTTGGCCGGTGCGTCGTCGGCTCCGCCCCAGTTCACGACCGAGCCGCTGTGCAGCTTGAGCGAGATGGAGTACGCGCTCGTCGCTGAGATCCCAGTGATCTGATGGACGATGTCCGCAGGGAGCGCCTTGAGAGCGGCGAGTGCGCCAGGTACGACGGCTGCCTTGACTGCTCCGCCACCCTGGACATCGATGACCGGTAACCCACCGGTCGGTGCGTTAACCGAGCCGAAGACCACTCCGGACACGTCCACGACGTCGTAACGCGAACCATTGGGGATCAACGCGGCCGGGACCCGCTCGGTGACGGTGATCACCGCGGTGTGCGGCCAATCGAGGGACACACTCGCGGTGGCGATCTGCGGCAGCTTCTGCACGCGCGCTGCCGCGCCGCCGGTGTCGAGTGAGGCGAGCGGTGTGCCGTTAACGAGCTTGGCAGCCGCGATGATCTGCCGCGCGCCCACGTTCTTCTCGCCCGCGACGCGCACGGTCGTGAGCGCGAGCACCGAGGTGTGCCAGATGACGAAGTACGCGGCGATAGCGAACAGCACGAGGGTGACCGTTATGGTCACGCTCAGCCGGCGCCAGCGCTCGCGCGAACGCATGCGAGCGGCATAGATCTGTGCGGGCAGGCGCGAGACAGAGGTGAGCGAAGGGCTCGGGGTGGACGAAGAGTTCGGGGCGACTGAGGATTCGTCCGACATCGCCGAGTCGCGGTTCTTGGAACCTGACCGCGGCGGATCGGTGACGTCGTCGCTCACGAACCCGATCCTGCCTCCCGATCCGGCGATTGCGCAGCCGCCGCGCCGCCGCGGGCCGCGAGCAACTCAAGGATCTTCGGGCCGAGGGTGGTCACGTCGCCGGCTCCTGCGGTGACGATCACGTCGCCGGGCCGGGCCCAGTCCACGAGGCGGCCGGCGACGGCCGAGGTGTCCGGCTCGAAGACGACGCGGTCGGGCGGGAGCGGTACGTCGGCCGCGATGACCGCGCCGGTCACCCCGGCGATCGGGTCCTCCCCGGAGCCGGGGTAGACCTCGAGGACGACTACGGCGTCTGCGGCACCGAGCGGCGGCCCGTATTCGCGCAAGAAGGTCCGGGCGCGGGTGAAGCGCTGCGGTTGGAAGGCGACGAGCAACCGGCCCTCGCCCGCTAGTGCCCGGAAGGCGGCGAGCGTGGCGGCGATCTCGGTCGGGTGGTGCATGTAGTCGTCGTAGACACGAACGCCGGCGGCCTCGCCCATAAAGTCCATGCGACGACGGGCACCAAGGTAGGCGGCGATCGCGGCCGGTACTTCGTTCAGGTCCGCGCCGAGTGCGTTAAGGACGGCGAATGCTGCGGTGGCGTTGGCGGCGTTGTGGCGGCCCGGGATCGCAAGCGCGAGGCGGTGTACCGCACCGCTGTCTTTGGCGTGGATTTCGAAGCGGGCTGCCGCACCGACCAGTTCCACGCCGGTAATCCGGTAATCAACCCGCTGATCACTCGGGTGCCCCGGGACGATGGCCGCCTCGCCGTACCAGACGACGCGCAAGCCGCTGTCCTGCGCCACCCGACCGACCGCGACAGAACCCGGATCGTCCGCGCAGGCCACCAGTAGGCCGCCGGGCTTGAGCCGGTCGACGAACTCGACGAAGGCCTTGTGCACATCGTCGAGCGAGCCGAAGTAATCGGTGTGGTCGAGTTCTACGTTGGTCACCACGGCGACATCGGGCTGGTAGTGCCGGAACGTGCCGTCCGACTCGTCGGCCTCGGCGACGAACACGTCTCCGCCACCCGCGTGTCCGCTGATCCCGGAGGCGCCGATCTCTCCGCCGATCGCGTACGAGGGGTCGGAGCCGAGCGTTTCCAGTGCGACGGCGAGCATCGAGGTGGTCGTGGTCTTGCCGTGGGTGCCGGCAACGAGGACCGCGGTGCGGCCGACCATCAGCGCGGCGAGCGCGGTCGCCCGGTGGATGATGCGCAGGCCGCGCCGCATCGCCTCGACGAGCTCCACGTTGTCCGGCCGAACGCCGGTCGTAGCCACGACGGTGTCCACGCCGTCGAGGTTGTCCGGCGACTGCCCGATCCGAATGATCGCCCCGGCGGCGCTGAGCGCGTCGATCGTCGCGGTGCGCTTGATATCGCTGCCGGACACCGGCAGACCGCGCTCGACCGCGATACGCGCGACCGGCGCCATGCCGACTCCGCCGATGCCGACGAAGTGGATGTGGCCGAGCTCCTCGGCCGCGGGAATGATCTGCGGTGGCTGATATCCGCGCGGGTCGACCGACGGTGTTTCGCTGCCCTCGACGCTCACGCGCCGGCTCCGGCGGCGTCGAGGCCGGTAGGTCCCGCGGCGACGGCCGGTGTGCTCCCGGCGGCCTCGAAGACGAGATCGGCCAGTGCCTCGTCGGCGTCGCGGCGACCGAGTTCGAATGCGGCGCGGCCCATCAGGTCCAGCTTCTCGCGATTCAGCGCCAACGGGACCAGTTCACGGGTGAGCCAATCCGCGGTCAGATCCGCGTCGTCGACCATCAGGCCACCGCCTGCCCGCACGGCCGGCTGTGCGTTAAGCCGCTGTTCGCCGTTACCGATCGGCAGTGGCACGTAAGCGGCAGGCAGGCCGACTGCGGCGACTTCGGCACACGTCATCGCGCCGCCACGACACAGCACGAGGTCCGCGGCCGCGTAGGCGAGGTCCATACGGTCGAGGTAAGGCACCGCCACGTACCTCGCGCCGCTGCCGCTCTCCCCCGCTGCGGCAGCATTGCGCTCCGCCGACTCGTCGTAGTTCGCGCGGCCCACCGCGTGCAGGATTTGGATTCCGGCGCTGGTGAAGGTGGACGCGGCCGAAGCGACCGCCTCATTCAGCCGCCGCGCGCCCTGCGAACCGCCATAGACCAGCAGCGTCGGCCGATCCTTCTCAAGACCGAACGCGTCGCAGGCTTCTGCGTGCAACGCCGCACGGTCGAGTGTGGCCAGCGCGCGGCGCAGTGGCATGCCGATGTACCGGCCGCCGCCGATCCGGCAGTCCGGCGAGCCCGTGGCGATCCGGTCCGTCATCCGCGCGCCAACGCGGTTCGCCAAGCCGGGACGCACGTTGGCCTCGTGCAGCACGATCGGCACCGTGCGGCGGCGGGCCGCGAAGTAGGCGGGCAGCGCGACGTAGCCACCGAAGCCGACCACGACGTCCGCGCCGACCTTGTCGAGCACCTCCGCGGCCCGGCGGACCGTTCCGGCCAGCCTGCTCGGCACCGTGAAAAGTTCCGAGGTGGGCCTGCGCGGCAGCGGTACCGCGGGAATGAGTTCGAGGTCGTAGCCGCGCTCGGGGACCAGCCTGGTCTCCAGGCCCTTCGTCGTGCCGAGCGCCGTGATGCCGATCCGCGGGTCACGTCTGCGCAGCGCGTCGGCCAGGGACAGGGCCGGTTCGATATGCCCCGCGGTGCCTCCGCCGGCAAGCACGACATGGATCGGGCGGGCTGCGTCGGTCACGTTGTGCGTCCCTCTTTTCGCTGTGCCTGCGGGCGCGGACGGCCGGAGCCGGCGACCGCCGAGGACGCCGCACCGGCCCGGGTCGAGAGCATATCCGTTCGTCCCGCGGCCCCGTCACCGGTCTCAGGGGCACCGACGCTGGTCCGTGCGAACGAGATCAGCATGCCGATAGCGGCCATCGACGGCAGCAGCGAGGAGCCTCCGTAGGACACGAAAGGCAGCGGTACGCCGGCGATCGGCAGCACTCCGAGCACCGCGCCGAGGTTGATCATCACCTGCACCATCAGCCACGCGGTAACCGCTCCGGAGGCCAGGCGCACGAAGGTGTCTTGAGCCCGTAGCGCTATCCGCACGCCCGCGTACCCGATCAGCGCGAACAGTGCGAGCACGGACAGCGAGCCGATCAGGCCCAGTTCCTCGCCGATGATCGCGAAGATGAAGTCGGTCTGCGCTTCGGGAAGCGAGCCCCACTTCTCCCGGCTGGCCCCGACCCCGACGCCGAACCAGCCGCCGGTGGAGAGCGCGCTGAAGCTGTGCATGGCCTGGAACCCGGTGCCCTGCGGGTCTGAGGCCGGGTCGAGGAATGCGGTGAACCGCCGCACCCGGCTCGGCCGGATCAGCACGGCGATGGTCGCCAGCCCCGCGGCGGACCCGGTCAGAATCGTGAACAGCCGGCCCGGGGCGCCGACGATCCACAGCAACGCGAAGGCGATCGCTCCGATGATCATGGAGGTGCCCATGTCGCCGCCGAGCATGACCAGTCCGATGATCAGTCCGGCCATCGGCAGTAGCGGCACGATCAGGTGGTCCCAGCTGGCCAGCCGCTTCTCCTTGCGGGCCAGCAGGTCCGCGCCCCACAGCACCAGGGCGAACTTGGCGAACTCGCTGGGCTGGATGGTCAGCGGACCGAAGACCAGCCAGTTCTGGTTGCCGCCGGTGGAGACCTCGCCCAGCGCGAGGACCATCATCAGCATGATCAGGGTCACGATCAGCAGCGGGTAGGCCAGCGCGCGGTAGAAGCGCACCGGCAGGCGCGCCGCGATAACCATTATCGGAATACCGATGGCCGCCGAGATCGCCTGCCGCTCGATGGTGCCGAGTTCCGGTTTGCCGGTGAGCAGGTTGTGCACGGTCGAAGCCGAATACACCTCGAGCAGGCCGACCGCGATAAGGAGGAAAGTCCCGCCGATCAGGAAGTACCGGGGCAGCGACGGGTGACCTTCGCCAATACGCACGCGACCAGGTCTCAGGCGGCTGAGTAGGTTCCAGGCGGCAAGCACGGCGTTATTGAAGCCAGCGCCGTCCGATGCGGTACCTGATGCAGCACTAGCTGACGCACCGTCAGCTGTCGCGGAAGCCGGGCGCAAGCGTGTAGGTCGATCCTGCTGTTCAACCACGCCTGTCCGCCCATCTCCCGAGAAACGCTTTGTAGGAAGGTGCTGAAGCTCTGGGCCGGGCGGAAACGGCCCCCGCATCCCGCCTGGCTACGTTGCCGAACCGTCCACGGGCAACCGCGGCCTGGGACGGCCCGGCGCCTTGCCATCCGGGCGCGGCTGACCGTTCCGCTGATCCGGCCCAGAGCTTCAGCACCTTCCTAGCGCACGCTACCCGCGCGCCGCCTTGCGTTCCCGGACGGCGCGCGCGAACAAGTCACCGCGCTCGCCGTAGGAGACGAACATGTCCATCGACGCGCAGCCCGGCGCGAGCAACACGGTGACCGGCGCGGTGTCCGCCGCCGCGGCACCGAGCGCGGCCGCCTTCCCAGCGGCCAGCCGCATCGCGGCGTCCACTACGCGGTCGATCGCCTCCGCCCCGGTCAGCCCATCCTCCGCGCCGCCGATGTCCACGACCGGCACGTCGGGGGCGTGTCGCGCGAGCGCTCCGGCGATCACCGCGCGGTCCGCACCGAGCAGCACCGCGCCGCGCAGCCGCTTGGCCGCGCCGGCGATCAGTTCGTCGAAGGTCGCGCCCTTCGCCAGCCCGCCGGCGATCCAGACGACGTCGTCGTACGCGGCCAGGGACGCGGCGGCCGCGTGCGGGTTGGTGGCCTTCGAGTCGTCGACGAAGTCCACGCCGTCGATGGAGGCGACGAACGCGATGCGGTGGGGGTCCGGCCGGAAGGCGCGAAGACCGTCGCGTACTGCCGCGGGAGACACGCCATACGCGCGGGCAAGGGCTCCGGCCGCGAGCGCGTTGGCGATGTTGTGCGGGGCGTGCGGCTCGACGTCGTAAATCGTGCCGAGCTCGGCCGCGTTGTGCTGCCGGTCCTCGACAAAGGCACGATCGGCGAGGATGCCGTCCACGACGCCGAGCATGGACAGTCCGGGCGCCCCGAGGGTGAATCCGATGGCGCGGCAGCCTTCGATCACGTCCGCGTCCTCGACAAGCTTGCGCGTGGCGTCGTCGGCGACGTTGTATACGCAGGCGATCTGGCAGTTCTCGTAGATGCGGCCCTTGGCGCGGGCGTACTCGTCGAGCGATCCGTGCCAGTCCACGTGGTCGGGGGCGATGTTGAGCACGGCCGAAGCGAGCGGACTCAATGACTCGGTCCAGTGCAGCTGAAAGCTCGACAGCTCGACGGCGAGCACCTCGTAGGGCTCGTCCGCTGTTACCGCGTCGACGATCGGTAGACCGACGTTGCCGCACGCGACGGTGCGTTTCCCGGCGGCCTCCAGCATCGCGGCGAGCATTCGCACCGCGGTTGTTTTGCCGTTGGTGCCCGTGACTGGCAGCCAGGGCGCGTAAGAGCCATCCGGGAGCGGCTTACGCAGCCGCCAGGCCAGTTCCGCGTCGCCCCACACCGGACTGCCGGCAGCACGCGCCGCAGCGACGATCGGGGCGGTCGGCGGGATGCCCGGGGAAAGGACGAGTAGTTCGCAGCTGTCCGGCAACGTGGCATCGTCGCCAAGTCGGACGTGAATGCCCTCGGCGGTCAGCGGCGCGGCGCGCTCGGTGGTCGTCTCGTCGTCGTAGCGGTCGACGATTGTGACGTCCGCGCCGAGCTTGCGCATTGCGCGCGCCGCCGAAAGGCCGACCACCCGTGCGCCGACGACGCAAACGCGCAGTCCCTGCCAGGGAATGGTGGCGTGGCCCTCGACGTCCGGCCGCCGCCAGTCCGGTTCCTGACGTGAGGTCAGATCCTCGGTCACGACCCGGTCACCCATCCGGCGTAGAACACCCCGATGCCGAGCGCGACGCAGAGCCCGGCGATGATCCAGAACCGGATCACGATGGTTTCCTCGGCCCAGCCCATCAGCTCGAAGTGATGCTGCAGCGGGGCCATCTTGAACACCCGTTTACCGCGCAGCTTGAACGAGCCCACCTGGATGATCACGGACAGGGTGATGATCGCGAACAAGCCGCCGAGCAGCGCGATGAGCAGTTCCGTACGCGAGCAGATGGCCAGGCCGGCCAGCGCGCCGCCGAGCGCGAGGGAGCCGGTGTCGCCCATGAAGATCTTCGCCGGTTTAGCGTTCCACCACAGGAATCCGAAGCAGGCCCCCATCAACGCCGCAGCCACGATCGCCAGGTCTAGTGGGTCACGCACCGCATAGCAGCCGGGGCCGGGGGCGTTAACGCAGCTTTGGCCGTACTGCCAGATGCCGATGAGTACGTACGCGGCGAACACCATTGCCGACGCCCCGGTCGCCAAGCCGTCGAGGCCATCGGTGAGGTTCACCGCGTTCGAGGTCCCGGAGATGAGCAGGTAAGCCCAGACCACGAACAGCACCGGGCCGAGCACGAGCGTGGTGTCCGTGAGGAACGAGACGCTGGTGGAGCCCGGGGTCAGGCCGTACTGGTCCGGAAAGTGCAGCACCAGCACGGCGAAGATCACCGCGACCAGTGCCTGGCCGATCAGCTTGGCCTTGGCCCGCAGCCCGAGCGAGCGCTGCTTGTAGATCTTGATGAAGTCGTCCACGAAGCCGACCGCGCCAAGCCCGGTCATGAGGAAGAGCACCAGCAACGCGGAGGCGCTCGGCCAGTGCTGGGTGGCCAGCTTGGTCGCGCCGTAGGCGATCAGCGTGGAGAGCACGATCACGATCCCGCCCATGGTGGGCGTGCCGCGCTTGGTCAGGTGGTTCTTCGGACCGTCGTCCCGGATCAGCTGGCCGTAGCCGCGCTTGACCAGCATCTTGATGATGAGCGGGGTGCCGACCAGCGAGCAGACCAGCGCGATGACGCTGGAGTAAAGGACCGCCCTCACCGGTCGGCCTCCGCGGTGCCGAGCGCCGCGTCGGGCGACTGACCGGGCAGGTCGTCGTCGAGCAGGGCCTTGGCCACGCGACTGAGGCCGATCGAGTTGGACGCCTTCACCAGCACCACGTCTCCGGGCCGTAGCTGCTCGCGCAGCAGCGCCAAGGCCGCATCCGGGTCGGCCACCATCACGGATTCCTCTCCCCACGAGCCTTCGTGGCTGGCCCCGGCGTGCACGCGCGCGGCGCCCTCGCCGACCGCGACCAGCCGGTCCACCCGCAGCCTGACGGCCAGCCGCCCGATCGCGTCGTGCTCCTCGCCGGACCGCTCGCCCAGCTCAAGCATCTCCCCGAGCACCGCCCAGGTGCGGGCGCCGGGCCGGGCACGGGCCAGCGTGGCCAGCGCTTTGAGCGCGGCCCTGACCGATTCCGGGTTGGCATTGTAGGCATCGTCGATCACGACGACGCCGTCGGCGCGTTCCGATACGGCCATCCGCCCCGAGCTGAGCGCTACGGCCGCCGACAGTTCCCGGGCCACAGCCGCCATCGGCAGGCCGAGGCCGAGCGCCGCGGCCGCGGCCGCCAGCGCGTTGGCGACCTGGTGCTCGCCGACCACACGCAGCGCGACCTGAGCGGGCTCGCCGTAGGCGTCCGCGTGCAGGAGGAAGGAGGCGCGGCCGTCCGGTGCAAGTTCGATCTCGGAAGCACGCACGTCGGCGTCGGCGGATTCGCCGAAAGTCAGCACGCGGGCGACGGTCCGCTCACGCATCGGCGCGACCAGCGGGTCATCGGCGTTCAGCACGGCCAGGCCATCCTTGGGCAGCGCCTCGACCAGTTCGCCCTTCGCCTGCGCGGTCTGCACCTTCGAGCCGAACTTGCCGACGTGCGCGCTGCCGATGTTGAGCACCAGTCCGACGGATGGCGGCGCGATCCCGCAAAGGTAGGTGAGGTGGCCGATCCCGCGGCTACCCATCTCCAGCACGAGGTAGCGCGTGTCCTCGTCGGCGCGCAGGACGGTCAACGGCAGCCCGATCTCGTTGTTGAAGCTGCCTTTGGGCGCGATCGTCGTGCCGTGGGCCGCGAGGACCTGGCCGAGCATGTCCTTGGTCGAGGTCTTGCCGGAGGAGCCGGTCAGCCCGATCACAGTGGTCTGCGGCAGGCGACTGACCACGGCGCAGGCCAGTTTGCCGAGTGCGTCCTGCACGTCGGCGACGAGCACCGTTGGAATGTGGGCCGCCGGAATCTGCCCGGCCTCGCGGGTCACCTGACGGCTCGCCAGAACGCCCACCGCGCCCTGTGCGACCGCGGCGGCGGCGAAGTCGTGGCCGTCCACGTGCTCGCCGACGAAGGCCGCGAACAAGCCGCCGGGCTCGATCGCACGCGAGTCCACGGTGACCGGGCCGGTGACGGCGAGGGCGCCGTCCGTGCCAGCTGCCAAGGTCCCCTCGACCGCCTGCGCGATCTCGGCGAGAGTCATTCGGATCACTGCGGCTCCGACCAGTCGGAAGCGGGCGCGGCGGGTCGTGCGGACCTGTCGGCCGGCGATCCCTCGATCGTCGCGCGCAGCACCGCCGCGTCGTCGAACGGATGCACCACTCCGGCGATCTCCTGTCCTTGTTCGTGTCCCTTGCCCGCGACCACGAGCGCATCTCCGGCGCGGCTCGCGGCCACTGCCTCGGCGATGGCCTCGGCGCGGTCCGGTACGACGTGCACGATCGACGCGGCCCCTGCGGCAATGGCCTCGCGCGCTCCGGCCGCCGCCGCCTCGAGGATCGCGAGCGGGTCCTCGGAACGCGGGTTGTCGTTGGTGAGAATGACCTCGTCGGCCCCACGCGCAGCCGCCGCGCCCATCAGCGGCCGCTTGCCACGGTCGCGGTCGCCGCCGCAACCGATGACGATACGCACCCGGCCGGCGGTTACCGGCCGGATGGCGGCCAGGAGCGTGTCGATGGCGTCTGGCGTGTGTGCGTAATCCACGACGGCCAGGTACGGCTGTCCGGCGTCGATTCGCTGCATCCGGCCGGGTACGCCGGGAACGGACGCGACACCGGCGACCGCGGTCTGCGGCTCAACCCCGGCTGCGATGAGGGTGATGATGGCGGCCATCGCATTGGAGACGTTGAATCCGCCGGGAAGTTGGACCGATGCGGCCAGCCGGATGTCATCCGGGCCGACGAGGGTGAACCGAGAGCCCTCGGGCATCGGCTCGACGGCTTCGGCGCGCCAGTGCGCCGACGGCGTCCCGCGCGATGAAAAGGTCCAGTGCGGCAGGTCAGCGTCGGTGAGCCGCTGCGCGATGCGCCGGCCGTAGCCGTCGTCGGCGTTGATCACCGAGAACTCGGTGTAGCCGGGCGTGAACAGCTTCGCCTTGGCCTCGAAGTAGTCCTCAAGGTCGGCGTGGAAGTCGAGGTGATCCTGCGTCAGGTTGGTGAACGCGGCGACGGTGTAGCGGATCCCAGCGGTCCGGCCATAAGCCAGCGCGTGGCTGGAGACCTCCATGGCGACCGCGCCGGCACCGTCCTCGATCATCATCGCCAGCAGTGCCTGCAGATCGGGGGCCTCTGGCGTGGTGCGGCTGGACTTTATGGCTCGGTCGCCGATGCGCGTCTCGACGGTACCGATCAGGCCGGTGTGGTAGCCGGCCGCGCGCAAACCGCCGTCGATCAGGTAGCTGACCGTGGTTTTTCCGTTGGTGCCGGTCACGCCGAGCATCTTCAGGCGCGCGGATGGCTGATCGTAGAGGTTCGCGGCGATCGGGCCCAGAACCGGGCGCACGGACGGCACGACGATCACAGGCAGGCCGGTCGCAGCCGCGCGCTCGGCTCCGTCACGGTCCGTCAGAATCGCCGCCGCACCGCGCTCGGCGGCCTGGGCGGAGAACTCGGCGCCGTGCACGGTAGCGCCGGCCATCGCGGCGTATAGGTCGCCGGGAAGCACGGCCCGCGAATCGTGCGTAAAGCCGGTGATGAGCACCGCGTGTGCGTCGCGCGTGCCGATGACCGACGCTTCGGGCACCGCCTCGGCCAATTCCGCGAGGCTGCGCTGCGGAGTGTGTCCCGGTCTCGGCTGGCCGGTCGCGGGGGGCGGTTGTTTGAGCGGGTTCGGCACGACCGGCAGGCTACCGTGTCCCGGCGTGCCCGCGTGCCAGCGACCCCGGAAGATCCCGGCAGGTTTCGACTGCTCACAGAACCGTTATCAGATCGTCACTGCGCGATCATCGGGCGTCCCGCCGCCGATCGCGTCCGGCGACCTCACCAGGTGACCGGCAGGTCCGGCGGCTTGGTCCCAGTGGGCGGGATCGCCTTGCTCTGCAAGGCGAAGGACATCACCTTCTGGAACACCGGGGCCGCGATCGAGCCGCCGAAGTACGGGCCGCTCGTCGGGTTCTGGATCACCACGGAGACCACCAGCTGCGGGTTGTCGGCCGGGGCGAATCCGATGAAAGAGGCCGTGTAGCCGCAGTAACCGCCGCACCGGCTGTCGTAGCGGTTTGCGGTACCCGTCTTGCCCGCGACGCGGTATCCCGCGATCTTCGCGGCCGGCGCGGTGCCCTTCTCCGAGACGACAGATTCCATCATCTGCTCGACCTGGTGCGCGGTGCTGGCGGAGACCACCTGGGTGCGTTGCGCGGTCGGGGCCGGGGTGAATCGGCCGTTCGCGTCGACGTATCCCTTGACCAGATTGGGCGTTACGCGCACCCCGGCGTCGGCGATCGTGGCGAACACACTGGTGGCCTGTACCGCGTTGACCGAAAGGCCTTGGCCGAACGGGATGGTGTACCGCTGCGATCCGCTCCACTTGGACGGGGGCGCGAGGATGCCAGCCGATTCGCCGGGCAGGTGCAGGCCGGTGGGCTGGCCGAAGCCGAACTCGCTCATGTAGCGGTACAGGAGCTGGTCCCGGTTAGGGCCGAACTTGTCGCTGGTCTCGATGGTGCCGATGTTGCTTGACTCGGCCAGCACGCCGGTGAGCGTGAGTTGTTCGGTGCCGTGGTTGGTGTCGTCGCGGAATGTGGTCCCTTCGCGCAGGATCGCACCGGGCACCACGACGCGCGTGGTCGGCGTGGCCACACCTTGCTGTATGGCCGCGGCCATCGTGATGACCTTGGCCACGGATCCCGGTTCGTAGACCTCGGAGACCGCGCGGTCGCCGAGGTCGGCGGGGTTCGCCGCGGCCAGGTTCGACTGGTCGTAGCTCGGCGAGGTGGCCAGCGCCAGGATCGCGCCGGAGCGCGGGTCCATGACCACGACCGTGCCCGAGGCCGCCTTGGACTTGGCGACCTGCGCGTCGATTGCCTGCTGCGCGGCCCACTGGATCGGGCTGTCGATGGTGGTCTCGATGGAGGTACCGGGCACCGATGCCTGCTCGTTGATACCTGCGGTCGGGATCTCGGTGCCTGCTGCGGCCTGATAGGAGATCCGGCCGTTCTTGCCGGCCAGCGTGCTGTTGTAAGCGCTTTCCAGACCGGCTGCGCCCTTTCCGGAGCCATCGATGAAGCCGACGACGTTGGAGGCCAGGGGTCCGCTCGGGTAGACCGTCTTGGCGTGCGGTACGCCGTAGACCCCGGACAGGCCGAGCGCCTTGATCTGGTTCCAGACCTGCGGCGTGACCTGGTTGGCCAGCATGACGTAACGGGTCGTCACGTTGGACAGCTTGGTGCGCAGCGCGAGGACGTCGACGTTGCCCGGCGGGTCACCGAGCAGCGCCGCGAGCTTGGACGCATAGACCGCGGGGTCCTGTTTGAGGGATCTGATCTGCACCGGGTCGGCGGTGACGTCGACCGCGTCGGCCGATTCGGCAAGGGGCTGGCCTGCGGAATCCAGTATCGATCCGCGCGTCGCGGTCAGCACGTAGTCCTGGGTCCGCCCGGCCGAGGCGCTGGCGCCGTAGCCGGCCGAGTCCATGGCTTGGAGTTGGAAGATCCGGCCGCCGAAGAGGGAGAGGATGAACGCCATCGCGATCATCCCGACCCGCAGCCGGCGGCGCGGATCGCCGAGCCGTAGCGGCTTCGCGGACACGCCTGGCGCAGCCGAGGGCCGCGACGGGGCGGGCGTGAACCGGTTTTCGGCGCGGGCTCGCGCGGCCGGGCCCGGCTTGGCGGGCTGACCGGGTGTGCGACGCGGCGGTACACCGCGTCCACTTGGTGTGCCCTTCTGCGGGCGGTTGCCGTTGCGATCCGGGCTCACGGGCGCGATCCGGTGGCTGAGGCCGACGCGGTCGGCGTGGTGGCGTCCTGCGGTGACGCCGAGGCACCGGCCGAGGACTTGGGCGACACGTTCGGCGAGACGGGTACCGCCGGGGTCTTCGCCGGAGGCATCGCGCGGCCAGAAGCTCCGGCAGACGCGCTTGCCGTGGCGGTCGCGGACACCGACGGTGACTGGGACGCATTCGCCGACGGCGACGAGGACGCCGCCGGCGCGGGCGGAGCAGTGGTCGGCGCCGGGGTCGGGACGCCGAGCACCGCGCCGTTACCGGGGTCGAGGAACACCGGACGCGGGTTCGGTACCAGGCCGAGCGCGGCGGCCTGCGAGGCGAGCGCGCCGGGGGCGGCGAGCCCGGCGAGGCGCAGTTGCAGCTCCTGCTGTTGGTCCGTCAGCTGGCTCTGCCGTTTCTGTGCGGCCTGGATCTGGAAGGCGCCGCGGTCCAGCGCGGTGTTGAGCAGCAGCAGGAGCACTAGGCCGATGGCGAGCAGGCAGAGCACGAGGATGGCGAACGGGACCACGGAACGGCGTCCGGCGAAGCCCTCGATGACGGCGACCGGACCCGCCTTGCCTGGGCGGCGCACCGCGGCCGGCGGCCGGTCGGGCGGTCCCGGGCTCATCGCCGCACCCCCGTGCCTGCTGCAACCATGGCGGCCAGTATTCCGCACGAGCCGAGCCGGGCGGTGCAACGGCGCGGCCTGTGGCCCCTATTCTCAGATTTACAGCCAGATCTTCAGGTAAGCACAGTCTGAGGTCGGCACAGTTTCAGGTAGGCACAGCCTGAGGTCGGCTCAGCCTCAGGTTCAATCAGCGGCGCCGGTTCGCGCTCTTCCGCTCGCTGCCCTTGCCAGTGTTCTTCCGCTCACGGCTCATCAGCCGGTCCGCGACTGCGCCCTCCCGCACCCGCTCGGCAGCCCGGAACTTCGCCGACGCGGCCCTCGGGTTCTGCGCTACCTCATCCTCGGTCGGCTCCTCGGCCCCGCGCGTGACCAGCTTGAGCAACGGCTCGGTGTCGGGAGGCGCGATGGGCAGGCCGGGCGGAGCCGTCGAAGCGGCGCCGGCCGCCAAGACCCGCTTGACCAGGCGGTCCTCCAGCGAGTGATAAGCGAGCACGGCGATCCGGCCGCCGACCGCCAGGGCGTCGACCGCGGCCGGGATCGCCCGCTCCAGCACGGTGAGTTCAGCGTTCACCTCGATCCGCAGTGCCTGGAACGTGCGCTTGGCCGGATGCCCGCCGGTGCGCCGCGTGGCCGCGGGAATCGCCGTACGCACCAGTTCCGCCAGTGGGCCGGTCGTCGCGATCGGCTCCTTCGCGCGAGCGGCGACGATCGCCGAGGCGACCCGGCCCGCGAAACGCTCCTCGCCGTACTCGCGCAGGATGCGAGCTAGCTCTGGAGCCGAATACGTGTTGACGACCTCGTAAGCAGAAAGCGCCGCGCCCTGGTCCATCCGCATATCCAACGGGGCGTCATACGCATAGGCGAAGCCGCGCTCGCGCAGGTCGAGTTGCAGCGAGGAGACGCCGAGGTCGAACAAAATGCCGTGAATCCGCGGCACGCCCAGCCGATCCAGCACTGTGGGCAGCTCGTCATAGATCGCGTGTACGAGATCGATCCGGTCCGCGAAGGCGGCAAGCCGCCGGCCCGAACGTTCGAGCGCCTGCGGATCGCGGTCGAGACCGATCAGCCGGATCTGTGGAAACCGGGTGAGTAGCGCCTCGCTGTGCCCGCCGAGACCGAGCGTGGCGTCGACGAAGACCGCGCCGGGGGCCGCCGCCGCGGCCAGGGCCTCGACGCAGCGGTCGAGCATGACGGGCACGTGCCCGGCTTCACCGGAGGGTTGTGGATCGTCGCTGGAATCCGGCTCGGCAGCCGGTCGCGAATCACCCTTTCGAGCCTTGTCGCCGCCGCCCTGCGGATCACTCACCATGTCGGCCAGTATTCCATCGCAGCTCACGGCATCGAACCACGACAGCCGGCACCCGGCGCGCCGGAACGCCGCGACACGCCATGGCGACGCAGCACACCGATACGCCTCGGTGGGGCGACACTGGAAGTGGCGCCGCGGCCGTAGGTCCCCGCCCGCTCGGATGTACTCACGAACGCTCTGGAACCGGGGAAGGGGCTTCAGAACGCGGGTGAGCGGGTGGAGGCCCACGGCCGCGGCGCGCCGCTTTTTCAGCGGCGATCGCGACCCTGGTCCGTTGGCCTGGGCAATGCGCTGCTCAGGGTGCTCGGTCAGGGCAGGTCCGGCGCCACCCCCCGGAACAGGTCGTCCTGGTCCAGGTCGGCGAAGGCCGGTTCCTTCTCGGCGACGTAGCGGTCCCAGGCCGCCGCGTCCCACAGCTCGAAGTGCGTGTCCGCGCCGACCACGGCGACCTGCTGGGTCAGGCCGGCGTACTCGCGCAGCGCGGGCGGCAGGGTGATCCGGCCCTGCTTGTCGAAGGACTGCTCACTGGCGCCCGCGTAGAGCACCCGCAAGTAGTCCCGGACCGCGCGGGGCGAAGCGAGCGGTCCCGCCGAGGGGGCACGGCGAATCCGGTCGGCCGCCTCGGCAAACGCCGACGCGGGCCACACCGAAAGGCACCGCTCCTGCCCCTTCGTGATCACCAGCCGCTCCGTTCCGTCGATCCTGGCCGCCTCCTCGCGGAACCGGGCCGGCAGGATCAGCCGGCCCTTGTCGTCCAGGCGCGGGACGAAGGTGCCGAGGAACATCGGCGCCTCCTACCGGCCAGGACGGACCACTCGGCCTCGGACTTCTCCTCGGACGTGGCGGTCAGCGGACGTTGCGCACAGGACTCGGCAGGGCGCGCTACGAGTAACCACGCCTTGACGTCATCCCACACGGCCTCCACTTCCCTCCACTCTACTCCACAAACCGCCCCCTACGCCGTCCGAGTACTCCACTTCGTCGCAGATTCCGGGTTTCCGGACGACTTAGGAAAAGGGCAGGGCGACACGGATTGGATCAGGGTTCGGTTCACTCGGCGGCGGAAAACGAAAGGGCCGTCCCACCTCTTGCACATACACGGTCGGCATCGGGCAAGATGACCCCAACGGCCGACCAATAAAGAGTGGCCGTGAACGAGGGGAGGGTCCGGTGCCGGGCAGCACTCAGGCGCAGGACGGCGAACAGTACGATCAGCGCCAGGACCAGCGCGCTGCGTCCGGAATCCAACGGGCTGACCGGATTTCCGCGGTCACCGAGCGGATCCACCGCCGGGTCGAGTCGGTCATCGAGGGCAAGGGCGAGGCGGTGCGTCTCGCGCTGACGGTGCTGCTGGCCGAGGGGCACCTGCTGATCGAGGACGTTCCCGGTGTCGGCAAGACCATGCTGGCCAAGGCCCTGGCCAAGTCGATCGACTGCACCGTGCGGCGCATCCAGTTCACCCCGGACCTGCTGCCCTCGGACGTGACCGGCGTGACGATCTTCGATCCGCAGCGGCGCGAGTTCGAGTTCAAGCCCGGCGCGGTGTTCGCGCACATCGTGCTCGGCGACGAGATCAACCGCGCCTCGCCGAAAACCCAGTCCGCGCTCCTTGAGTGCATGGGCGAGCGCCAGGTGACCGTGGACGGAGTCAGCTATCCGCTGGACACCCCGTTCATGGTGATCGCGACGCAGAACCCGGTGGAGATGGAGGGCACGTATCCGCTCCCCGAGGCTCAGCGCGACCGTTTCATGGCTCGCATCGCGATGGGTTATCCGGCGCCGGCCGCCGAGTTGCGGATGCTCGACGGGCACAGCGCAGCCAATCCGCTCGACGAAGTGGTGCCGGTCGCCGGGACGCACGACATCATCAAGCTGATCGACGCGGTACGAACCGTTCATGTGTCTGAGGACGTTAAGCGGTATGTGATCGACCTCGTTACGGCCACACGCTCGGTCGGCGATCTGCGCCTCGGTGCGTCACCGCGCGCCGCGCTGCACCTGGTGCGGGCCGCCCGCGCCAAGGCCGCGCTGGAGGACCGCGATTTCGTGCTCCCGGACGATGTGAAGGCGCTGGCAGTACCGGTACTCGCACACCGGCTGATCCCTACCGCGGAGGCGAGGGTCGCCCGCCGCTCCCCCGAGCAGATCGTGCTGGACCTGCTCGACCAAGTCCCGATCGACGGCCAAACCACACGGCGCCCACGCGCCTGACAGGCAGTCAGCGATGAACACGCGCCCGCAGTCAAAGGTCCGGACCACGTTCCGGACCTTCTCGGCCGGGCTGACCACGCGGGGGCGTGCGTTCCTCTCCGCGGGGCTGGCCTCGGCCGCCTGCGCGATCCTGCTCGGCTACGGTCCGCTGCTTCGCGTGGCGATCCTGCTGGTCGCGCTGCCGTTGGCGGCAGCCGGGATCACGTCAGCTTCGCGTTACCGCATCGCATGCCGGCGCAGCCTAGAACCGGCACGGGTACCCGTCGGTTCTCCGGCGCGCGTACATCTGCGGTTGGAAAATGCGGCGCGGCTGCCGAGCACGCCGCTACTCGTTGAGGATCAGGTGCCTTATACGCTTGGTTCGCGGCCGCGCTTCATCCTGCGCCGGATCGAGCCTGGGGGCAGCCGTCGCGTCGCGTACCGGGTGCGGTCGGACAGCCGTGGCCGCTACCAGCTCGGTCCGCTCTCCTTACGCAGCGCGGATCCGCTTGGACTGTTCGAGCTAACGCGCTCGTTCAGCGCCCAGCACACGCTGACGGTCGCGCCCAAGGTCGAGTCGCTTCCCGCAATCACGCTCGGCACCGTGTGGGCCGGGCACGGCGACGGCCATGCCGCGCACGCAGCGGCGGCCGGCGAGGACGACGTCGGCGTACGCGAATACCGCTATGGCGACGAACTGCGGCGTATCCACTGGCGGGCCACCGCGCACCACGGCGAGATGATGGTGCGCCGCGAGGAGCAGACCTGGCACAGCCGCTGCACCATTCTGCTGGACAACCGCTCGGGCGCACACCGGGGCACCGGCCCGACGGCTTCGCTGGAGTGGGCCGTCTCGGCTGCCGCAAGCAGCGCGATCCACCTGCTGAACAACGGCTATACCGTGCACCTGAGCACCGGTGACGGCGGCGGCTCGATCCTCACCGACTCCGAGGACGCGGTACTCGACTCGCTCGCCGTGCTGCGGCCGGTGCACGCGGTGGGTCTGAGCCTTAGTCAGGCTGCTGCTGATGACCGGGCCGACAGTCTGATCATCGCCTTCCTCGGCACCTTGACCGGCACGGACGCGACCGACCTGGCCCGCGCCAAGCCAGCCACGGCCAGCGCGGTCGCATTCCTGCTGGACGCACAGACATGGGCAGGCAGCTCGACGCCGGTCGCCGCGCTTCCGGCCGGGTTCGACGACGACCAGCAGCACGCGGCGGCCGTGCTGGAAGCAGGCGGCTGGCAGGTCGTCACCGCGCGCGCCGGGGACCGGTTCCCGGACCTGTGGCGGGTAGCTTCCCGGCACGCCGCCGCACGCGTCGGCGTCGGCGACGATTCGTTGACCATGGGCACGCCCACAGCCGCCGTCGTGAGCGCGACGACGGCCGACCCGGGCGAGGTCGCGGGAGTCAGCGCCGGGGGAACCAGCGCTGCCGGAAACGGCGCTTCTGGAAACGGCGCCGTGGGAATCGGCACCGCGGGAAACAGCGCGTCGGAGGCCGGGCGATGACAGCAGGAGGCTTGCGATGACTCAGCCAGGCCGCGCGCCGCTGCGGCTCACCGTCGCCGCCGGTGTCGCCACCGCCACCGCCACGGTAGGCCTTGAGCGGCTGGTGCAGGCCGGGCCGTGGCTGACCATCTGCCTCGCGCTGATCCTGGTCATCGGCGCGGCGGGCCACCTGGCCCGCACGGCCCGCCTGCCGCGCCCACTGGTCGTGCTCGCCCAAATCGTCGCCGCGCTGCTCGCGCTGACGCTGCTGCGGGCCGCGGACAACGCGATCGCGTTGATCATCCCGGGGCCCGGGGCGCTGCACGAGCTGGCTGACCAGGTCGCCGCGGGCCGCGCCGACATCACCCACGAGGCGCCGCCGGCCGCCGCTACCCCCGGCATCACCACGATCGTCGCGATCGTCTGCGCCGCCTTCGCGATCCTCATCGACGCCGTCGCGGTCACCTACCGCCGCGCGGTGCTGGCCGGGCTGCCGCTGCTCGCGGTGTACCTCATCCCGGCGACGCGCCGCCCCGGCGGCATGAGCTGGCTGGCGTTCGTGATATCAGCCATCGGCTATCTCTCCCTGGTCAGCGCCGAAGGCCACGACCGGCTCAACCGCTGGGGTCGCGCGCTCGGCGGACCGGCGCGGGTGCCCGGCGAGCTGTCCGGCCCGGTGAGTAATCCGCACAGTTCGCTCTCCCGGCGGATCACCAGCACCGCCGTGGCCGCCGCGCTCGTGCTGCCCTGGTTCATCCCGACGCTGCCCGGCGTGTTCAAGACCGGCGGGAACGGCGGAGTGGGCGACGGCAGCGGGACGATCAGCATCGACCAGAGCGTCACCATCCAGAAGTCGCTGACCTCGCAGACCCCGGTGCCGCTGCTGCGCTACACCACCGACTCCGGGCAGGTGCGCTCGGACTACCTCGAGATGTCGGTGCTGGACAAGTTCGACGGCAACAGGTGGGTCTCGGGCTCCCTCCCGCAAAGCCCGCTGGACAACAGCGCGTCCTTGACGATTCCGGGCCTGACCACCTCCGGCATCAAGCAGACTTCTGTGGTCACCCGGATCTCCGTGATCGGGAACTTCGCGTTCAACGCGGTCCCGGCACCGTACGCGCCGAGCAACGTCACCGGCATCAACCAGCCGCTCTACGACCCGAGCACCCTGGAGATCGTGCCCGGAGACTCCGCCAACCGATCCCGCGAGGGGCTGCGTTACACGGTCACCAGCACTGACATCGTCCCGACCTCCGAGCAAGCGGATTCGGCGACTGGACCGCTCGACCCGGGCCTTAGCCGCTACCTTCAGCTGCCCTCGGACTTCCCGGCGGACGTGCGGGCCAAGGCTCAGCAGATCACCGCCGCGGGTCAGACGCCGTACGAGAAGGCGCTTGATCTGCAGGACTGGTTCCTGGCGAACTTCACCTACAGCCTCAATGTGCCGGCCGGCGACGGGAACAGTGCGATCGAGGCGTTCCTGAAGGACCGCAAGGGCTTCTGCCAGCAGTTCGCCGGCACGATGGCGGCGATGGCGCGGTCGCTGGGCATCCCGGCCGTCGTCGATGTGGGCTTCACCCCGGGCAGTGCGCAGACCGACGGGACGTACGTCGTCACCACGCACGACGCGCACGCGTGGCCGATGCTGTACTTCTACGGCCTCGGCTGGCTGCGGTTCGAGCCGACGGTCAGCATCCAGACCTCCGGCCGCGGCAGCTCGCCGAGCTGGACCCACATCACGCCGGGCCAGCTGCACTCGAGCGGCGGGGCGACGCAGTCCTCGCAGAACCCGACGGCGAACCCGAGTGCGACGGCGAGCAACTGCCCCGCGCAGATCCGGCGCATCTCAGGCGGCTGCGAGAGTTCGGGCAACGACGGCGCGCTGGCGGCCAGCAGGCCGTTCGCCTCGTGGGGGCCGTTCGGCGTCATCCCGCGCTGGTTCGAGCACTGGTTCCTGACCGGCAGCGCGGCGCAGATCGGCGGGAAGCTGGCGGTCCTGGTGCTGCTACTGCTCGCTGCGGTACCAGCGCTCGGCCGAATCGGCCGGCGGCGCAAGCGGCGGGTGCTGGTCAAGCAGGCCGAGCGGTATCTGGCGCGGGCGGCGCGAGGCGAGGTGCCGGAGGTGTCGCAGTCCGGATCCGGGATCGGCGGCCGCTGGCGGCAGGAGGCGCAGCGGTCGCCGATGGCCACGATCGCACTCACGGCCTGGGCCGAACTGCGCGAGTGCGCGGACGACCTCGGCTACGAGTGGGTGGACAGCGACACCCCGCGCCAAGCGGCCTCGAGGCTCACGGCGGCCGCGCGCATGGACGACGAGGCGCGAGAGGCATTCGGCCGGGTGACCACGCTCACGGAGCGGGCCAGGTACGCGCCGACCGAGCAGTACGACCAGCCGACGCTGCGCGCCCTGCCGAGGGATCTGCGCACGTTGCGCGGGGCGCTCGCCGAGCATGCCAGCCGAGCGAACCGGATCAGGGCCGCGATCCTGCCCTCCTCCTCGCTCACCCGGCTGCGTGAGCGGCGCGAGCGCGTCTCGGCGTCGATCTACCGCGGCGGCCGCAGACCGCAGGACTGAAAGCGGACCGGAGTGCAGAGGTCACGGAAGGCGCGGCCGGATGAGTCGCGGTCGCTTGCCGACTGGGAGATGAACCGCAGCCCGCTCGACCGGCGATCGCCGCGCGGTGTGCGCGGGCTCGGCCGTGCGCTCGGCCGTGCCTTCGCCTGGTACGAATGGGTCCTCTTCGTACTCGTCTTTCCGCTCGCGTTGGTCATCTACTGGGTTTTCCGGCTGCTCTGCGGCGCCTTTGACGCCCGCATCCCGCCGCCGCGGCGCGGAGTTGCGAGCCCGTCATTCCGGGTCGGCGCATCGTGGCGAACCGCTCCGTGGTTTCCGCCTGAGATGATCTGGAAGCTGCAGCCGCCCGGGATCGAGCCCGGCGTGCTGCGCCGACTCGTCCGCCGACTGACCCGGTGGCTGTGACCGGTCCGGAGCTAGGGCGTGTTTTAGAACCCGTCGCGCTCGCGGCGGCGCTGCCAGCGCAGCTCCATCCGCTGGCCGAAAGATCCGGCCCGCGCTGAGCGGCGCGGCCGCAGCTTGAAAGCCGGCACGATCTGCCCCGGCGCGGGGACTCTGCGCCAGACGATCCAGGCCAGCCAGGCGCACGCGACGACCACAGCGCCGCCGGCCGCGTCGAGCGCGACGCGTCTGGCGACGATTCCATAGCCGATCATCGCCCCGCCCGCGAGCACGCCAATAACAGAGAGCGCGACGCGACGCCGCAGCCTGCGGCGCAGCTTGTCGCCCTGGAGCGCAGACGCGAACTTCGGGTCTTCGGCGTGCAACGCCCGCTCCATCTGCTCGAGCAGCCGTTGCTCATGCTCGGACAGCGGCACGGGGTCCTCCTCGCTGGACGTGACGCAAGGGCGAGATGCGGTCGTTCACTACCAACACCTCTCGAAGTCAAGGATAGGCAGGCCCCCGCGTGTGCGGAACGGCGCTACTCAATTTTCCGTTTCCGGACCTTCCGCAGCGCATGAGGGCGCACCCGCCGCAGTCCACCCGTTACGCCTCGTCCAGCCCCGCCAGCACGTGAAGCTGGGTGGCCATGGCGCGGAACTCGGGCAGCGCCGAGGCGGCGGCTTCGAGGGCCAGCAGGTCGGTGACGTTCGCGGCGGGTCCGCTGCCGGCGGGCGCGTCGGCCGCTGCTGCCGGGACCAGGTCCGCGAAGATCCGCACCCCGTGCACGGCGCGCACGCTCAGCCCGGCCTGCGCGACAAGGTCTCGCAGCGCCTGCTCGCCGAAGCGACGCGGCACCGGATCGTGGACGCCGAAGCGGCCGCTCGGATCGTGCAAGGCGGCGAGGGCTTCGGCGACATGGCCGCCGAGCGCTCGGGCGAGCACGACCGCGGTGCGGTTCGCGGCCAGGATGCTGGCGATTCCGCCGGGTCGCAGCAGTCCGCGTGCGGTACGGCAGCCCTCCGCTGGATCGTCGACGAACTCAAGCACGCCGTGGCAGAGGACGGCGTCGGCGCATTCGGGTTCAAGCACGTCGAACACCGTGGCCAGATCGCCCTGTGCGGCCCGTACCGCATCGGACACTCCCGCCTCGGCGGCCCGGCGCTCGAGTGCGGCCAGGGCGTCAGGGCTCGGATCGATCACGGTGACCCGGTGGCCGAGCCGGGCCAGCGCGACCGCGAAGCCTCCGGTGCCGCCGCCGACGTCGACGATGTCGAGCGGCACGGTTCCGGCTACAGACGGCCCGGATTGAGTATCTGCAGCCTCGCGCTTGATCGTTTCCAGAGCCGACCGCACCACATCCCAGACGACGGCGGTCCGCACCGAGCTTCGGGGATTCGTGCGGTCGGTAACCACGGCGGGCCTCACTTCGACGGCTGTGACACTTCAGCGGCGGCGGGGGCCACCACGCGCTGCGTGATCAGGTTAGGCCATGCTAGTGCCGCTACACGCGAGGTTAATCGGGCCGCGCAGACGCGATCTCCGCCGGTTCCAAGAGTCGCATCGCCTCGTGCGCCACATCGGCGGCGTCGAGCGGTTCGAGGTCTGGATCCTCGGCGCGGAAGGTGCCGATGCGACCCGGTTCGGTCCCAGGGCCCTCGAAGCGGACGGTTACCCGGCCGACGCCCGCTCCCTGCACCCAGCCCTGACCGCGCTGCGCGTGCCGCACGTCCTGCCCCGCTAACCAGCGGCGCGCCGTGCTGTCTACCGGGACCGGGCCGAAGAGCGTCACCGCGGGCACCGCAGAGGTGTCTGCGGGTGTGCCCGTGAAAGCGCCGCTCTCGGCTTCAGGCAAGGCATCTGAGGCCGTGTCACTCAGCTCGCCGAGGTCCACGCCTGACTCCGCCGCTCCGACCGCCACCGCCTCTGCTTCCGCTTCCGCCTGCGCGATCGCCTCCGCAGCGGCGAGTTCCCGCTCGACACGCGAGAGTTCGGCGACCAGGTCCCCCTGCGCGTAGTCGGCGAGCCCGGACATGCCTACGCCCAGCAGTCGGATGCCCGTCGATGAGACCGTCGCGGCCGGTACCGCATCCTCGAGCAGCCTGATCGCCGCCTCCGTGACCAAGCGCTCATCGTCCGTCGGCGCGCCGAACGTCTCCGAGCGGGTGACCGTCGTGAAGTCGTGCCCGCGCGCCTTCACGGTGACCGTGCGGCCGGTGTGGCCCGAGGAACGCAGCCGACGCACCACGCGGTCGGCCAATTCGGTGACCGCCGCGCGCATCGCCGCCCGGTCGGCCAGGTCGTGCGGGTAGGTGTCCTCGGCGCTGATCGACTTGGTGGGCCGCTCCGGTTCCACGGCGCGCGCGTCCATGCCCCGGGCCAGCCGGAACAGCATTCCGCCCCACGCCACACCGAGCAGTGCGACGAGATCGGCCTCCGTCAGGACCCTGAGATCGGCAACTGTGCCCACGCCGATTCTGCGCAGCCGATCGGCGGTGGCGGGCCCGACACCCCACAGCGCGCGCACCGGCAACGGGTCGAGCCACTGCAGTTCGCCACCGGCCGGGACGATCACGCAACCGTCCGGCTTCTCGGCGTCGGAGGCGACCTTCGCGATGAGCTTCGAGGTACCGCCGCCGACCGATGCGGTAAGCCCGGTCCGCTGCGTAATCCGCTCCCTCAGCGCTTCGGCGACTTCCCGCACCTGTTCGGCGTTCTCGGGTGCTCCACTAGCCATCGCGGCCAGGTCCACGAACGCCTCATCAAGGCTGACCGGTTCCACCAGCGGCGAAAGCTCACGAAGCGTCCGCATGACCACGGTGCTCACGGCGTGGTACGCAGGGAATCGTGGATAGAGGTACGCGGCGTTAGGGCACAGCCGTCGGGCCAGCGCGGTGGGAATGGCCGAGCGCACGCCGAAGACACGCGCTTCATAGCTGGCCGTGGAAACCACGCCGCGCAGCCCCACACCGCCTACGATCACCGGTTTTCCGCGCAGGCTCGGCTTGTGCTGCTGCTCGACCGCCGCGTAGAACGCGTCCATGTCCACGTGCAGCACCGACGGCGCCTTGCGCGTCGCTGCGGGCGGTGAACGGTCCATGTCTCTATGGTCCCGCCTGGCACTGACAATGCCCATGCACGCCTGACCACGGAAAAAGCGCGGATTCGTCGCGTCCAGCCACCTCCCGACTGCGTTAAGCGGTCAAGCTCGGTGCGGATGTTGCGACTCGGATACGGAAACGCAGAGGGCCGCGACGGTCACCCGCCACGGCCCTACTATCCACGTGTCCGCACAGCCGGAGGCTCAATCCGACGTCGTCACCAGGTCCGTCCTTCGGCTCACGCTCGGTGACGGGCGCTCCCCGCTCAGGGTTGGGAGCGCGCGGCACCGGGCGCACCGGTCCCGGCGGACTCCGCACCTAGGCGGAGCACTGATAACGATAGGGTCACAGGGGCATAACCGCCAAGTCCTGCGCGCAAACTCGGTCGGGTTTGTGCCGCACTCGCCCGACCCGATTCGCGTCGCCCCAGGTCAGCGAATTCCGCCCAGTGAAACTGCGGCCTAGACCACACTCCCGCTTTCACGGCCGCAACCGGTACCGGGGCCGTGTAACGGTGCTGCCGCGCGTTACCGCGTGGCAGCACTCGAACAGAGGCGGTGACAGTCCGTCAGGTCACCGGGTCGGCTTCCGGTCAGCTCTCCGCAGCCCAGCCCGGCATCGGGAATCCGGTCAGCAGATCCCTGATCTCCCCCGCGACCTTCTCCAGGTCGGCACTGACCTCGGGCTCCTTGAGCCCGTCCAGCGAGCCCGCCCGCGCCGCGACCGCGACCGCCGCGTCGATCCAGCCCGCTACCTGCGCCATGTTCTCGGTGGCCAGCCCGCGCGTGGTGATCGCGGCCGAGCCGAGGCGAAGGCCGGAGGGGTCGAAGGGGCGACGCGGGTCGAAGGGCACCGTGTTGAAGTTCAGCTCGATGCCGGCCGCGTCCAGCGCCTTGGCCGCGACCTTGCCGGTCACGCCCTTGTTCGTCAGGTCCACCAGCAGCAGGTGGTTGTCCGTGCCGCCGGAGACCAGGTCGAAGCCGCGTTCGGCGAGCGCCTCGCCGAGCGCCTGGGCGTTCGCGACGATGTTGGCCGCGTAGTCCTTGAACGAGGGTCGCGACGCCTCCTTGAGCGCCACCGCGATGGCTGCGGTGGTGTGGTTGTGCGGGCCGCCCTGAAGGCCCGGGAAGACCGCCTTGTCGATGGCCTTGGCGTGCTCGGCAGTGGACAGCAGCATCGCGCCGCGCGGGCCGCGCAGGGTCTTGTGCGTGGTTGTGGAGATGACGTCGGCGTGGCCGACCGGCGACGGGTGCGCACCGCCCGCGACAAGACCCGCGATGTGCGCCATGTCGGCCAGCAGGATCGCGCCGACCTCCCGGGCGATCTCGGCGAAGGCCGCGAACTCGATGGTGCGCGGGATCGCCGTGCCGCCGCAGATGATCAGCTTCGGCCGCTCGCGCAGCGCGATCTCACGCACGTCGTTCATATCGACCCGCCCGGTCTCCTTGCGCACGCCGTAGTGCACCGGCCGGAACCACTTGCCGGTGATCGAGACCGGCGAGCCGTGCGTCAGGTGGCCGCCCATCGGCAGGTCCATGGACAGGATCGTGTCGCCGGGGCTGAGGAAGGCGAGGTAGACGGCGAGGTTGGCCGGCGAGCCCGAGTACGGCTGCACGTTGGCGTGCTCGGCGCCGAACAGCGCCTTCGCCCGCTCCACGGCCAGCGTCTCGACCGGGTCGATGATCTGCTGGCCCTCGTAGTAGCGCTTGCCGGCGTAGCCCTCGGAGTACTTGTTGGTCAGGACGGTGCCGGTGGCTTCGAGGACCGCGGTGGAGACGTAGTTCTCCGAGGCGATCAGCCGGATCTTCTCGTATTGACGGCGCGCTTCGGCCTGGACCAGGCCGGCGATTTCCGGGTCGGTCGCGGCGAGGTGCGGTACGGCGGGCTCGTGCATGTCTGCCTCCATCGTTCACTGAATCTACGGTGGGGCGAACACCCAGGCGCACGGTGCCCACTCGGAACGGCGAGCCGCTTCCCGGTGGTTACGTCCACCTAGTCGGCCTGTCTCCCACGCCGAAGCGCCAGTCGCAGCTCGCCGGAAACGATCCTACCGACCGGCCCGCACCAGCGTCCCCACGCATTCCACATGATGCGTCATCGGGAAGAGGTCGAAAGCGCGCAGGTCGGCCAGGGTGTATCCATGCTCGGCGAAGTAGGCCACGTCCCTGGCCAGCGCCGCCGGATCGCAGGCGACATAGGCGATGACGCGGGGGCGCAGCCGCGCGATCCGCTCGACCACGCCGCGTCCGGCTCCGGAGCGCGGCGGGTCCAGCACGACGACCTCGGCCTCGAAGTCCTCCGGCGCCTGATCCAGTGCCTTGTCGACCCGCTCCTCGACGATGACCACCTGCTCGAAGCCGGCCAGGTTCGCGGTCGCGTCCGCTACGGCGGCCGCCTCGGACTCGACCGCGACGACCTCGCCATCCGCGCCAACCGCTTCGGCCAGGCTCGCAGCGAAGAGGCCGACGCCACAGTACAAGTCCATCGCGGTCTCCCCCGGCTGCGGCTTAACCACATCCATGACCGCCTTGACGAGCACGTCGGCCGCTGCCGGGTGAACCTGCCAGAACCCCGAGCCGCTGACTTTCCACGTGCGACCGGCGGCGACCTCACGCACATGCGCGCGGCCGTGAATGCGTTGTGTACCGCCCTTACCGTCCCCGCGCAGGACCGAGACGGGGACGTCCAGCTCGACGAAAGGCACACGCTGGCCCGGCTGCGGAGTCACCACGACCGTGCGGTCCGATGAACCGGTCGCCGCGATGACCTCAACGCCAGCCATGTCCGGCCACGCACGGGACTCCACACCAACTTGCTCGACCTCAGGCGTAGCGATGATGCAGTGGTCAATCGGCACGACGTCATGCGAGCGGTGCTTACGCAGCCCGATGCGCCCTTCGTCGTCCACCGCGAACTGAACACGACTACGCCAGCCAAGCCCGTCAGCACTTCCCGGGATCTCCTCGACCACGACCTCGCGATCGATCTTCGCGAGCCGATGCAGCTGCTCGGTGATCACCGCGGCCTTGAGCCTGCGCTGCGCCTCGGGCGTCACGTGCTGCCAGTCGCAGCCCCCGCACTTACCCGGTCCCGAGAACGGGCACGGCGCCTCCACACGGTCGGGAGAGGCAGTCAGCACCTCCACGGCGTCGGCCCGCAGGAAGCGATCGCCCTCGGTGCCTTCCGTCACCTCCACGACGACCCGCTCACCCGGGAGCGCGTGCCGTACGAACACCGCCCGGCCCTCGTGCCGCGCGACGCAGAAACCGCCGTGCGCCACTGCGCCCACTTCCACCTCAAAGCGCTCCCCGGCAAGGCTTGGTCCGGCGACTTTCTCGTCCGCGCGGCCCGCCCGCGGCTGCCTTGCTGACGAGTTCGCACGAGCCGAGTTCGTGCGGGAGGCGTAACGAGCGGGCACTGGGGGATCCGATCTACAGCGGAGGACCGTGCCGGGCGGCTCGGTCGGGCTCAAATACCAGGGTAGGACCTGCGGCACGCCCCGCCGGACGGCCGCGAACCCCGCCCTGGGCCGCGCGCCCGACAGATGATAGACACAGAGCGGCAAGACGCCTGTGCGCCCGTCCGGCGCGTACGAGCGCGCCACAACCGACCGAGGAGACCACGCAGTTGCATATCGTGATCATGGGCTGCGGCCGCGTGGGTTCCGCGCTGGCCCTGAGTATGGAGGACCTGGGCCACTCGGTCGCCGTGGTCGACCAGGATCCGAACGCCTTCCGCCGCCTCGGCACGGGTTTCGCCGGACGGCGGGTGACCGGCACCGGCTTCGACCGGGACACGCTCAACGAGGCCGGCATCGAGGGCGCGGAGGCTTTCGCCGCGGTTTCCAGCGGAGACAACTCGAACATCCTGGCCGCGCGGGTCGCCCGGGAGACCTTCGGCGTGGAGAACGTCGTCGCCCGCATCTACGACCCGCGGCGCGCGGAGATCTATCAGCGACTCGGCATCCCCACCGTGGCCACGGTCCGGTGGACCGCCGATCAGATGCTGCGCCGGCTGCTACCCGCCGGGGCGGACGAGCACTGGCGCGACCCTTCCGGCACGGTCGTCCTCGCCGAGGTAAACCTGAGCCCGGGCTGGGTCGGCCACCGTGTCTCACGCCTCGAAGACGCCGCGGGAGTGCGTATCGCGGCCATCACTCGGCTTGGGCACGGCATGCTGCCCAGCAACGACACCGTGCTGCAAGAGGGCGACCTCGCGCACGTGGCATTGCTCGCCTCGGAGTTGCCCAAGGTCGAGGAGATCTTCGCGAAGGGACCGGGACACTGATGCGCGTCGCCATTGCCGGAGCCGGCAACGTGGGCCGCTCGATCGCCGTGGAGTTGCTGGAGAACGGGCACGAGGTGCTGCTCATCGACAAGGAACCGCACCAGATCGCGGTGGACGAACTGCCGCGCGCCGAATGGCTGCTGGCCGACGCCTGCGAGATCGTCTCGCTGGACGAGGCCGGGCTGCAGCGCTGCAATGTCGCGATCGCCGCGACCGGCGACGACAAGGTCAACCTGGTGGTCTCGCTGCTGGCCAAGACCGAGTACGGGGTGCCTCGCGTGGTGGCCCGGGTCAATCACCCGAAGAACGAGTGGCTGTTCAACGACGCCTGGGGCGTGGACGTAGCGGTCTCGACGCCGCGGTTGATGTCGGCGCTGGTCGAGGAGGCCGTCTCGGTCGGTGACCTGGTGCGCCTGCTGCGCTTCAGCCAGGGCGACGCGAACCTGGTGGAGCTGACCCTGCCGGCCGACGCGCCGCTGGTCGGCACGGGGATCGGCGAGGTTTCCTGGCCGGAGGACACCGCGCTGGTCGCGGTCCTTCGCGGCGGCCGCGTGCTGGTCCCGAGTCCGGAGAACCCGCTGGAGGCGGGCGACGAGTTGCTGTTCGTCGCGGCTCCGGATCGCGAGCAACAGTTGGAGGAACTGCTCTCGACGCAGTAGGGGCACGCCCCGGCGGCGAGGAAAGTTGCACCGAAACTGACGCCCCGTCGGCTGACTTCTCCGACTTCTCGGAGCAGGCAGCCGACGGGGCGCTTCGTTCAGTTCGGTAACACGCAATTCTTAGGTTCAGGAGGCCTGCGCGGGCAGCGGTGCCTTCTTGATGATGCGCCAGCACACGAACACGACCGCGAGGTAGAGCGGATACCCGAGGACGACCTTCGCGGCGCCCAGCGCAGTCAACTGATTCCCCAGATAGAGCGGGATCTCGATGGCCACCCGCAGCGCGAACATCCCGGCAAGCAGCCAGGTGGAGATCGTGAACACGCGCAGCCGCTCCGGATGCTCCCGCCAGGTCATCATCTCCCCAGTGATCGGACCGATCACCACGCCGACGATCGGCCAGCGTGCCACGGCGCTCACGCTGAACAGCACCGCCTCACCGAGGTTGAGCAGCACACCGGGCAGATAGAAGTTCTTCGCCTGGCCCGTGTACTTGGCGAACGCTGCACACAGCACGACGCCGAACAGCCCGCTCAGCGCGTGCTGGAGCTTGTCCCGCTGCGCCAGCCGCACCACGGTCAGCACGGCCGCGACGGCCACGGCCGACCACAGCGAGGTATTCAGATTCGTCGTCGCCGTGTAGACGATGATGAACACGACGCTCGGCAACCCGGCCTCGGTGAGCCCACGCTTGCCGCCGAAGTTGGCGAGGATCGACTCCTGGTACGCGGCCAGGCGTTCCTCGTGGCTGACGTCGCCGGCTTCTGCCGAGGCGCCATCACGCGGATCCGGCACGCCGGTTTGCGGAGCGACGGTGCCCGATTGAGGAGCAAAAGGGGACGGAGCCGCCTCGGGCGGGGGGAAAGCTGACATGCCGTGCATCGTAACCAAACACACCGCGACGGCGGGGGATCCGGCCGAATCAGCACCGGATTCGATTCCCACCGCCGCGGTGAAAAACCAGTCTTCTACCTGACTTCGGTGATCTCCGGTCCGCGCTGGAACGGGTCGAGCCCCCCGCTGTACGGCGAGGCCGCCTCTTCCTCTTGAACCGGCTCGGTGGGCTGGGCGTTCTTAGGCATCGTCATCGGAATCGGGTCACGCGGCGCCATCGCCTCGGTGCCGCGCACGACCACGATCTCCCGGAACACCTGGTCCACCCCCGCAGCGGCGTCCGGCTGTACCGCACCGAGGCCGTACACGACACCACGCAGGAACCAGCGCGGCCCGTCCGCGCCGACGAAACGCATGACCTGGATGCCCTGGTTGCCGTCAGGTAGCCGGACCGGCACGCGCGCGCGCAACTCCGGGCCGAGCTGGCCGATGCCGCGGTCGACGATCCCGCCCTGCTTGGTGATCTCCACCGCGATCTCGTCGCACACGTCGGTCCAGATGCCCTCGCTACGCGGCGCCGCGAAGGCGTTCACCTGGAGCGCGCTCTGCCCGAGCTCGATCCGGATGGCCACCAGCTGGCCCTGCTCGGTCATCTCGACCCGGATGTTGCCGGCCGCCGGAACCAGCAGTCCACCGAAGTCGATCCGGCCTTCGTGAGGGTCGTCGAGCTCCGTCGCGTCCCAGGGCCCGTTCTCCCGGCCGGAACCCTCCTCAGGGGCCCGCCGCGCGCCGCCCTGCGCGTCCTCGTAGACGTCGTCGGCCGACTCCTCGAAGCCGTCGTCCGGCTCCGCGTCGCGCCCTCGCCGTCGGAACATCGTCTCGTCTCCCCATCCTGTAACCACTGTCCGCGGCTGTCCGCGTCCGACTGTAGATCGCCGCGCCGCGCCTACCGGCCGGTGGATCCGAACCCGCCCGTGCCACGCGCCGTATCCGGCAACTGCGCGACCTCGCGGAAGCGGGCCCGCTCGACCCGCTGCACCACGAGTTGGGCGATCCGGTCCCCCCGGTGGAACACCACGGGGGCATTCCGGTCCAGATTGACCACGATCACCTTGACCTCGCCACGGTACCCCGCGTCCACCGTTCCGGGGGAGTTGACCAAGCCCACTCCGTAGCGGGCGGCGAGACCGGAGCGGGGATGCACGAACGCTGCGTAACCCTCCGGCAGCGCGAGCGCCAGACCGGTGGGCAACACTGCCCGCTCGCCCGGCTCGACAACGGCGTCCACGGCGGTACGCAAGTCCGCGCCGGCGTCACCCATATGGGCGTACGTCGGCAAGGGAAGGCCTGGGTCGAGGCGGGTGACCAGAACGTCCACGTCGGCACCCGGCATGTCCCCGGCGACCACCATCCCGCCACCCACACCGTCCGGGTCAGTGGCGGAAACGGCCTGCGGCTGCGCGCGCGCCAGCTGATCCGTCACGGGTTCACCTCGAAGGCACGCAGCATCCGATAGTCGTCTGGATTGTCCAAGACCGCTTGGACCTCCTCCGCGCGGCCGTGCTTGGCGAAATGGCCAAGCCGCACCTCGACGAACAGCGCGGTCGCCTGCGCCGCTAGTTCACCGTCCGGACTGTCGAGCCGGCCTTCGGCGCGGTGGTAGAGCTTTCGGCCGTGCACGCCCACGCAGCGCGCGGAGAAGTGCACGGTACTGCCGAGCGGGACCGGCCGGATGAAGTCGGTCTCCAGGCGGCCGGTGACCGCGGGGATCCGCATCATCCAGTGCAGAGCGCCCATGACCTCGTCGAAGGCGAGCGAGAGCAGGCCGCCGTGGATGAGCCCGGGCGCACCCTGATGCGGCGGACCAACTTCGAACTGCGCCCGCACCGCGACGCCCTCGTCGGCGAACATCCGCAGGTGCAGGCCGTTGGGCTGCTCCTCACCGCAGGCGAAGCACATCGGATAGTGCTGGCCGAGCTGGGTGCCCGGAGCCGGTGCCTGCTCGTGGCGCTGCGGGGACTCGGCGTCCGGTGGCGGTGTAGTCGGCGTGACCGGCCCTGAAATGCCCGCAGCGGCGGCGTGCGGTACGGCGTTGGGTGCGGGCTGCTGGCTCAGGTCGGATCTGCTCACGCCGCAGACATTACTCGCGAGTCACCTTGCGTCTGTCTCCGGCAGGGGCGGGTTCTTCGGCCCGCGCACGGTGTGTGACGCTAGGCCACATGAACTCACAGCTCGAACAGTCTGTGCCGAACCAAGGCGGGAGCGGCGGGCCCGCCACGGGCGGCGCCGGCACGCGTTATCGGGAAAAGCTGCGCGCGCCGCTCTCCTACTGGTTCATCGGCTTCCTGTTCGGGCTGAGCTTGGCGATCATCATGCTCGTGATCGGCCCGTGGTGGTCGCTCGGCGCCTTACTCGTCGGGACGGCGCTGAGCGAGTACGCGGTGGTGGCCTACGGCAATCAAGTGATCGAGATCTCCGCGGACGGCACACTCACCGCCGGAACCGCGACGCTGCCGGCATCGGCCATGGGTGCGGCTGTCGCGCTCGACGAGGAGCGCGCCCGCGCGCTGCGGACGTACGAGGCGGATCCGCGGGCGTTCCTCCTGCTACGCAGCTACATTTCGACCGCGGTGCGCGTCGAGATCACCGACCCGTCGGACCCGACTCCCTATCTCTATCTGTCCAGCCGCCGGCCGAAGCAACTCGCGGCGGTGGTCAACGCGCTCCCACGCTGACCACCGCCGACGGCCCGGACGCCCGGAGACGCCGCCCACCCGCCGGCGGCGACCCGGGTTATGCGCAGTCGCGGCAGATGCTCTGCCCGTTGCGCTCGTACGCCAGTTGCGACTGGTGGTGCACCAGAAAGCACTTGGCGCAGGTGAACTCGTCGGCCTGGCGCGGCAGCACCCGGACGCTGAGCTCTTCATTGGACAGGTCGGCGCCGGGTAGCTCCAGCGACTCGGCGTCGCCCTCGTCCAGGTCCACGACGGCCGCGGTCTTGTCGACCCGGCGGGCCTTCAACTCCTCCAGCGAGTCCTCGCTGAGCTCGTCGTCGGTCTTGCGTGGCGTGTCGTAATCGGTGGCCATTTCTCCCTCTCCCCCTTCAGGCGGTTCTCTCGTTCTGGGCACGTAACGTTTCGGGAGCCGGACTTGTGCCCGATCCGAGGCGCAGATTTTGCCGTACTTCAAGGGGTGTTACGCAACCGACACCCTCTGCCGTCCGCCGAAAGGGTGATCTGGCAGGATTGGCCGACCTCCGCTGTCTGCCGCCTACCCCGTCATGGAAGGTTTTCCCCATGCCGATCTACGCTTTGGGCGACCATGTTCCCACCCTTCATCCAGACGCCTTCATCCACCCGGACGCCGTGGTGATCGGGCAGGTCAGCGTTGGGGCGGGGAGCACCGTGTGGCCGGGCGCGGTGCTGCGTGGAGACTATGGAACCATCACGGTCGGGGAGCGCACATCGGTTCAGGACGGCGCAGTGGTGCACGCCACGGAGGAACTCGCCACCGTAATCGGCTCCGAATGTGTAATCGGTCACATCGCGCACCTTGAGGGGTGTTTGGTCGAAGATCGCTGCCTCATCGGCTCAGGGTCGGTGGTGCTACACCGAGCAGTGATCCGCAGCGGAGCGCTGGTTGGTGCGGGGGCGGTGGTGTCTCCCGGGACGGAGGTTCCCGGCGGGGCGATGGCCTTGGGCGTCCCGGCGAAGATCCGGACCGATGCGGTACCGCCGGGCGCTTTCGACGACGCGGTGGCGCGGTACGTGGCCAACGGCGCTCACTACGCGAAAGAGCTACGGCGGATCGGCTGACCGGTCCGGCGCGTCAGACCACGCGACTCGGGGCCGGGACCCAGACGCGGACGATCAAGCCGCCCTCGGTGCGCGGCTGCACTGCGATGCGGCCGCCGTGCGCGGAGACGATGGCGCGAACGATCGACAGGCCGAGTCCCGCACCGCGGTCCGCGGGATCTTTTGGACCTTTGCCGTTCGCGTGGAACCTGCGGAAGGGCTCGAAAAGGCCCTCCGCTGCCGATTCGGGCACGACCGGCCCGCTATTGGCCACGACGAGCAGACCGTGCGTCTGTTGGTCGTAGGTGACCACGTCGACCCAGCCGCCGGGCACGTTGTACCGCAGCGCGTTCTGGATCAGATTGGTTGCTACCCGCTCCAGGAGTGGCCCATCGCCGAACGCCGGGGCGCGCCCCAGGTCTGTCCGCACGACGACTTCGCGTTCCGCCGCTTCGGCTTCGCACTGGGCAGCGGCGCGATGCGCGACCGCAGCGAGGTCCACAGGAGACGGATCGACGAGTGCGTTATCGGCG
>Ga0134126_10001003_pt1 | contig 35726 bp, 34 predicted proteins | sample KB31752_FD_96881 | JGI IMG/M metagenome (GOLD analysis project Ga0134126, IMG submission 96881) | Terrestrial soil microbial communities with excess Nitrogen fertilizer from Kellogg Biological Station, Michigan, USA - KB3-175-2 | ecosystem: Environmental > Terrestrial > Soil > Unclassified ...
AAAACAAAAGCAAAAATAGCCGAGGCAAAATCACGTGTGACAGAAATAACGGCCAATGAGGCCCAATTAAGTGACGGTGTAAAGCTACAGGTAAACCAGGATTTTGAAAACTATCTATTAAGCCAAAAGAAAACCGATGTATATAACAAAGCCGTGGCACAGGCAGAAGAGAATTACCGGATTACCAAGAACAAATATGACAATGCTTTGGTAAACACTACCGATCTTTTGGACGCCAATGTTTCCCTGCTTCAATCAAAAATAAATCTGGCGGTAGCTAAGGCGGATGTGTTACTGGCTTATAGCAAATTATTAGAAACAACAGGAACCTTATCAAACACAAACAATCAATAACTTAAAAGCCAAAAATAAAATTTTATGGAATCAGGAAATGAAGAAATAGCAAACAAAAAAGAAATGGCCAACGACAAAAACGTTAAACCGGAAGAACCTAAAAAAAGGAGTAAAGTATTTTTAATAATATTGATACTTATGGTGATCGCTGGCGCCTGGTTTGGTATTTCGAAATACACGTATGCCGAACATCATGAGGATACCGACGATGCACAGATCGAAGCTGACATCATTCCGATTATTCCACGAGTTTCAGGATATGTAAAAGAAATTAGGGTAAAAGATAACCAGCAGGTGCACAAAGGAGACACATTAATTATCATTGATGACCGGGATCTTAAAATTAATCTGATGCAGGCTGAAGCAGCCTTGTCAACCGCAGAAAGCAACGTAAGCGCGAGCCGTGCCAACACCAATGCAGCCCGATCAGGAATTAACACATCAAAAGAAGGAGTAGCTACTATTGATGCGCAAATAGCAGCCGCACAAGTGACCCTTACAAGGGCTACGCAGGATTATAATCGCTACGCAAATCTTATAAAAGACCACTCTATTACTGAGCAACAATTTGAACAGGCGCAGGCTTCAAAAGACCTTGCTGAAAAACAATTATTGATTCTTCAGCAACAAAAGAAACAGGCCAGTTCGCAAACAGGCGTTGTCTCATCACAATCAAATGCTACTGCACAAACAATACCCGTAGCAGAGTCTATGGTGAAGCAAAGGGAGGTAGAAGTGGATGATGCGAAATTAAAGCTTTCTTATACTGTGATTACAGCCCCTGAAAGTGGAAGAGTTTCGAGGGTAAATATTCAGGAAGGGCAATTACTGCAACAAGGTCAATCAACTTTTGATATTGTTCGTAGCAGCAATATATGGGTAGTCGCTAATTTCAAAGAAACGCAAATACGCAAAATGGTGACAGGGCAAAAAGTAGCCGTGTCTGCGGATGCTTTTCCAAAGCATGAATTTGAAGCTGAAGTTGCTTCTTTTTCACCTGCTACAGGCGCTAAATTTTCATTATTGCCTCCGGATAATGCGAGCGGAAACTTCGTGAAAGTAGTGCAGCGCCTCCCGGTAAAAATTACATTTACGAATCCTTCAGACTCACTACTCAAAAGATTAATGCCCGGAATGAATGTAGATGTGGATGTACACCTCAATTAATTGTTCTTAAATAATCAGACAGGAAAAAGATGCAACAGCAAAACCTTTTAGTGGAATATGGGTTCAGACGGGTGATTATAACTATAACCGCCGTTATCGCCGCATTACTGGAAATAGTGGATACTACGATAGTAAACGTGGCTCTTAATGATATGAAAGGAAACCTGGGTGCGACACTTACAGAAATAGGCTGGGTAGTTACTGCTTATGCCGTAGGTAATGTAATTGTAGTTCCGATGACAAGCTGGCTTTCACAGCAATTTGGCCGCCGCAATTATTTTGCTGCATCCATTATGATATTTACTTTTTTTTCATTTTTATGTGGAAATGCCACAGGGATATGGGAATTGGTGGCGTTCCGTTTTTGCCAGGGCCTGGGTGGTGGTGCGTTATTGGTAACATCACAAACCATCATTACAGAAAGTTACCCGATAGAAAAACGAGGTATGGCCCAGGCGATATATGGACTTGGCGTTATTATCGGCCCGACTCTTGGACCACCGTTAGGAGGTTATATTGTTGATAATTTCAGCTGGCCCTATATTTTTTACATCAATATTCCAATCGGCGTTATCGCCACATTGCTGACCTTGCAATTTGTAAAAAGCCCCAAATTCCAGGAAAAAACTTCGAAGCGGAATATTGATGTGTTGGGGATTCTTCTACTTGCAATAGCGGTAGGTTCTCTGCAATATGTGTTGGAAAAAGGCCATGACGATGATTGGTTCAATGATAATATTATCATTTTATTATCCGTGTCCGCTGTATTAGGAATTTTCTTTTTTATCTGGCGCGAACTTACCTACAAAAATCCCATTGTAGAGCTACGCGTACTCAAGAATGGAAATCTTCGCATCGGCACCATTTTAACCTTTATTCTCGGTTTCGGATTATACGGATCAACTTTTGTAATTCCTTTATACACACAATCCATATTGGGATGGACAGCGGAAGATGCCGGCCTCTTGTTTATTCCCTCGGGAATAGCCACCGCGTTTATGATGCCCATAATAGGCAAACTTTTGGAGCGAGGCGTAAAACAACAATACCTGGTAGCCGGCGGCCTTCTTATATTTTTTCTTTACAGTTTGTGGGCTTATAAAATTTTGACGCCCGATACTCCATCAGATGCATTTTGGTGGCTCCTCATGTTTAGAGGATTTGGGCTCAGTATGTTGTTTATTCCTATCACTACATTAGCGCTTTCTACATTGCATGGAAAGGAAATTGGCCAGGGAGCTGCCTTTACAGGGATGATGCGCCAATTGGGCGGCTCGTTTGGTGTCGCGATAATTACCACGTATCTCGCCAGTAAGAATATGACGCACAGGGTAAATCTCATCAGCAATTTAAATGCAAGCGATCCTGCGGTACAAAACAGGGTATCTATGATGCAGCATGGCTTTATGGCAAAGGGCATGACGCCTGACATTGCCTTACAAAGCGCCTATCAATCGTTGGATTTTTCGGTAACAAAACAGGCCATGGTATTGTCTTATATGGATGTTTTTCTTTTCATAGGAGTTATCTTCTTAATCTGTGTGCCCTTTGTTTTAATGATTAAAGGCAACAGAGATAAAAAAGTAGATATGTCGGCGGCGATGCATTAACTGAATTCTTTTTGGTTTTTAAATATTAAAATTGATACAAACCAACAAACCAATAACTTCGTATTATTATATTTGTACCCTTTAAATTCAAACTATACAATTGAGTAATAATACGACTTCAGATAGGAAAGCATTTTTTAAGAGATTACGCGGCAAAGACTCAGAGGGAGCAGAGATGAGTTTTATGGATCACCTCGAGGTACTCCGGTGGCATATTTTTCGTGTGGCGATAGTGCTTGTGGTGGTAGCATGTGTTGCTTTTTTCTACGTTAACTGGATATTTGATAATATCCTGATGGCTCCTTCAAGAAGTAATTTTGTAACCTATGCAGGTTTGTGCAACCTCGGACACAAGCTGCATTTCGGCGATTCTCTTTGTATGCCTCCCATTAACCTTACACTTTTAGGCACCACTGTCAGCGGGCCCTTTATGTCGGCGATCAATATTTCTTTTATTAGCGCCATCGTTGTTGCATTTCCTTATTTAATATGGGAATTATGGCGTTTCATAAAACCGGCCTTGTCTGCAAAGGAAATAGGCTATGCCAGGGGAAGTATCGGATGGGTTTCGTTGTGTTTCTTTTCCGGGGCTGCTTTTGGGTATTATTTGTTGGCGCCATTTACTTTTAATTTTTTGGCCAATTTTACATTGGGGAATTTAGGTGTATATAAATACATGCCGACCTTGGATGATTATATTGACACCCTCACTTCGCTTATACTCGGCTGCGGAATGGCTTTTGAGCTTCCTGTCCTGGCTTATGTGCTTTCAAAACTGGGGCTTATTACTCCCAAGTTCCTGAAAAATTACAGAAAATACGCTTATGTAATTATACTGATTGTTGCTGCAGTTATTACGCCTTCTCCCGATTGGACCAGCCAGTCAATTGTGGCTGTTCCACTAATACTTCTATATGAAATAAGTATTTTTATCAGTAAAAGAGTAGATAAAAAAAGAGCGAAGGAAGAAGCCGCATGGGATTAAATTGGTAAGAATGGATAGGCGGTATTGAATAAGAACAAAATTTTTTTGTCGGGAGATGTATGAATTTATTAAAAAAAATTCTTATCAAAAGAACGTTAAAATCATTTCCAGGCTAACGAAATAATTTTGATGAACATAGCGTTTTTAATAGCTTGCACTAACCTTTAGAAAATGAAAACGCCAACCACATACCTATTTTCTCTTTTTTTATTTTCGTTTTTCTTCGTTTCTTTTAAGCATAGTAAACCAACCTGCCTACCGGTCAGGCAGGCTTTTAAGGAAGATTCCCATTTCACGAAGAGAATAACCAAATCGTCGTCAAGAGATAACCCGTATTATATCATTATTTCCAAGAAAAGTTATGAGTTAAGGGTGTATGATGACCAGGGCTGGTACGCTACTTATCCGTGCGTATTTGGAAGCAATGATCTGGGAGATAAATTAATGGAAGGCGATAAAAGAACTCCTGAAGGAAAATTTAAAATAATTCTGAAAAAAAATGATTCCAAATGGAAGTTTGAGATGTTATTAGATTACCCGGATCCCGACAGCTATAAAAAGTTTAATGAGCGCAAGGCAGAAGGAATCATACCCAAAAAAGCAAAAATTGGCGGTGGCATTGCCATCCACGCTACGCGCCCCCAGGAAGAATGGACCGTAGATTATTATCAAAACTGGACCGATGGATGCATTTCTTTAAAATATTCTGAAGCTGCGGATCTATATAGTTATATTCCTGTAGGTACGCCGGTTACTATTGAAAAATAGAAAATCAAAAAAATAGAATAAGGTGGTAGTCGTGTATTCGATAATTGCACAATCAGTAGACGAATAAATAATCAGTATTTTGATTTTATCCTTAGCAAGCTCTGAACTAAAAATTACGAACTAAAAGTTTACAACACCACATTCTGCACCAATTCACTTTTCCCCGGATAGTCCGTATTAAAATGCAGCCCGCGGCTTTCATGTCTGAACTGCGCACTTTTTACAATTAAATATCCTACCGTAATTAAATTTCTTAATTCACAAAGTTGCGGAGAGACTGATGCTGTTTTATAAAATTCCTCTGTTTCCAAATGGAGCAGATCGAGCCTTTTCATCGCTCTTTCAAGGCGAACATTGGTTCTCACGATTCCAACATAGTCAGTCATGAGCAATTGCAATTCTTTCAGGCTTTGTGTGATAAGGATCATTTCTTTCGGTGCGTTCGTTCCCTTTGCGTTCCAATCGGGAATGGCTTCATTAAATTCAACGGAATTAATTTTATCTACAGAATCAAGATAACAACGATGAGCAAAAACCATCGCTTCCAAAAGTGAATTGCTGGCGAGCCTGTTGGCGCCATGCAATCCTGTGCTGGCACATTCTCCACACGCATATAAATTTTTGATCGAACTTCTTCCCCATTCATCTGCTTTTATGCCACCGCAGCTATAATGCGCTGCCGGTGCGACAGGAATATATTGGTGGGCAACATCAATGCCTATGGATTTGCATTTCTCATAAATATTAGGAAAATGATGTAGGAATTTTTCGTGGTCCATTTTGGTACAATCCAAAAAAACATGTTCTGTACCATTAATTTTCATTTCGCTGTCAATAGCGCGGGCTACAATGTCACGCGGCGCGAGGTCTTTTCTTTCATCATATTTTTCCATGAAAGCTTCCCCTTTTGCATTTCGTAAAATGCCACCGTCTCCGCGCACTGCTTCAGTGATTAAAAATGCCTGGCCGCTTTTTCCCGCTTCATACAAAGCCGTTGGGTGAAATTGAATAAACTCCATATTTTCAATCCTTCCTTTTGCCCTGTAAGTCATGGCTACACCATCTCCTGTTGCGATTGAAGGATTGGTAGTAGTTCGATAGACCTGACCATTTCCACCGGTAGCAAGCAAAGTAATTTTGGAAACTATTTTTTCAATTTTATTTTGCTGGAGATTAAGCACATACACGCCAAAGCATTCTATGTCGGGAGTAGATTTTGTAACGAGATAACCGAGATGATGCTGTGTAATAATATCCACCACAAAACAATGGCTCACGAGATGGATATTTGGCTTTGTTGCAATGGCTGCTAATAGGGTATCTTCAATTTCTTTTCCTGTTACATCTTTGTGGTGAAGAATGCGAAACTCACTGTGGCCGCCTTCTTTGCCCAAAGCATATTCCCCGGAATGTTCTTTATCGAAATGAGCGCCCCAACTGATAATTTCTTTAATTCTTTCCACACCTTCTTTTACTACTATTTCTACAACTTCCGGATTGCATAGTCCATCTCCGGCGATCAAAGTGTCTTCAATATGTTTTTCAAAACTGTCTTTACCAAAATCGGTAACGCCCGCCACCCCGCCCTGGGCATACTTTGTATTCGTTTCTTCGCTTACTGTTTTGGTAAGTACTGTGATAATTTTATCGGGACAATCCTGGGCCACTTTAAGTGCATAGGTTAAGCCCGCGATGCCGCTGCCGATTACTAAAAAGTCTGTTTGCAAGTTTGAATATTTGGTTGTGGATGGAAAATTAAATAATTATTTATCAAAAATACGATCTCCTGATTTTGGAATTATTAGGAGATATTAGGAGTTGTGAATTTTGTGATGAAAAACAAGAATTAGTATTATTTGTTCGTTTGTTGCAAATTTTTAAAATGAGTGTGCCAATTCTGGCTCTACCCATGCATTATTTTCTTTCAGTAAACCAATTAATTCTTCTACAGCAACTGCCTCAGGCACATTTCTTTTCACTACTTCTTTCCCTTTGTATAAAGTGATTTTTCCCGGACCGCTGCCAACATATCCGAAATCTGCATCTGCCATTTCTCCCGGGCCGTTCACAATGCATCCCATGATGGCGATTTTTAATCCTTTTAAGTGGTGGGTAACAGCTCTTACTTTTGCGGTAGTTTCCTGTAGGTCAAATAAAGTTCTGCCGCAAGATGGGCAACTGATGAATTCTGTTTTGGAAATTCTTGTGCGAGAAGCCTGCAAAATTCCAAAGGCAATTGAATTAATTAATTTATAATCCGGAAGTTCACCCTTCCTACCGGCCGGCAGGTTTTTATCCAGGTAGTGTTCGCTTAATAAAATGCCGTTTCCAAAACCATCTATCAACAAAGCGCCGGTTTCAATTGCAAAGTGGACAAGGCTTTCATCCATAGTTTCTTTTTCGCTATCGCAAATGATGATTGCGGGATTTTTGATTTCTCTTTCATTGAGTTCAACAAACATCCTGCGAATACTTTGAACCGCATTTCTATTTTCAGTTCTTAAACATAAAACAGCTGCCTTGTCAATTTTTATTTTTTCAAAAAATTTTTCTTTATCAAATTCTGTCGCATTTTTTGAATAGCAATCAAGAGTAACAAAATTTATCGAAGAAGATTTTTCGATTGAATCATCCAGGTATTGTTGAGCACTGATGATTGGGAAACATTTGGTTTTATCGTCTATTGATTTCCAGGTGCTATAATTATATATCAATTTCAAGGTTCCCGGTAAAGCGAAATCAATTGCATTTTCTCCGCAAAAAATATAATCCGATGCCATGTCGCTGATATTCCATTTGTCGGTATTGGGATTGTATTTATAGCCAATATCTTTTAAATCCTCACGAAGGATTTCATTCTTTTTGTGAAAATCTGACACAACAACAGGAACATTTCCTGCACCGATATTTTGAATGGCGAAAGAACTTCGTATAACCCTTGACGTTAGGTTGGGAAATAATTTAGAAATATTTCTTATGGGGGGAACAAGCGAACCATTTTCTCCTTCTCTCCCGATAGCTATCGGGATGGACAAGGTCGGCATAGCACCATATCTTTTTACAATATTCTCACAAACCGGCAATTCAAATTCTGAATCTTCTGTAAGTGAAACCCTTATCGTATCTCCAATTCCGTCCTCCAGTAAAGTGCCGATCCCAATCGCAGATTTTATTCTTCCATCTTCACCATCGCCGGCTTCAGTTACGCCGAGATGCAAAGGATAGCAATGTCCTAATTCACTTTGCATATTCTCTATCAAAAGCCGGTAGGCCTGTACCATCACCTGTGGATTACTGCTTTTCATGCTGAGAACGATGTTGTAATAATTTTCATTTTCAGCAATTCGTAAAAATTCCATAGCGCTTTCTACCATACCGATTGCGGTATCACCATAGCGGCTCATAATCCTATCGCTCAATGAGCCGTGATTGGTTCCAATACGCATTGCCGTACCATATTCTTTACAAATTTTTACCAAAGGCGTGAAACGGTTTCTTATCCTTTCTATTTCTTCCACATAGTCTGCATCAGAATATTCTATGAGTTCAAATTTTTTCTTGTCCACATAATTGCCTGGATTCACTCTCACTTTTTCTACAATTCTTGCAGCGATCTCAGCAGCGTTGGGTGTAAAATGGATATCGGCTACTAACGGTGTAGTGTAGCCGCGCTTATGCAATTCATTTTTGATGTTCAACAAATTTTCTGCTTCTTTTTTTGATGGAGCTGTGATGCGCACCAGTTCTGCGCCTGCTTCGATGCAACGAATACTTTGTTCCACGGTTCCTAAAGTATCCATTGTATCTGTAGTGGTCATTGTTTGAATGCGGATAGGATGAAAATTTCCTATTAACAAATCGCCCACTTTTACTTCAAGGGTTTTCAGTCTTTTATATTCTGTTAAAGATTCAGCATAAAGTTCCATATTCTGATGTGATAATTAAGCTGCAAAAATACGATTTCGTAAATTGCCACAAGAGTTGTAAATAGGCTTTAACCATTTGACTAATATTGTACTTCAGGGAATATTTACTCTATTCAGGCAAAACTGGTTTATTCAGTCTTGTTTCCTCGAAAGACTGAGGCAATTCCGGGCTAAAAATTGCCCGGTTAAATAAATTTTAAAACAGGTATTATTTTCTCCTGAAAATTATTATCTTTGCAGCCCAAAAAATTTATTTAATGGCAAATCATTCAGCAACAAAGAAAAGTGTACGTAAAACAGCTAGCCGCAACGAGCGTAACCGTTACCAGGGGAAAACAACCCGTAATGCTATTCGTGATTTTAAGGTTTTAGATACAAAAGCGGCAGCATTGGAAGGCTTGCCAAAATTGGCTTCAAAGATTGATAAATTGGCTAAAAGAGGAATTATTCATAAGAATAAAGCGGCTAACTTAAAAAGCAAATTGACCAGAGCGGCATTGTCTTTGGAGAAATAAGGATACTTCCGTAGTTTATATAATATTTACCCGTCTTGGTCATTCCGACGGGTTTTTTTATTTAATAAAATCTGACTTTTCAGCCATTTGCATCGTTCGCCTTTGAGAAATGAAGCACCTGAGAGAAAGAATGAAATAGTTATTATGGGTTTATGTCTGTTTGCTCTGTATACGAGGTAAACCGCGGATTATTTTCTTTCCAAAAAAAATAAAATCCCTTACCTTTGCCGCCCGAATTAAAAATTTTTATTCACCCGTTGTTGAAAAACAGCTAAAAACACGATTAATGCCCAATTACGAATTGATGGTGATTTTTACCCCTGTACTTTCTGAAGAGGAATATAAAGCCGCTCAGAAAAAATTCGCTTCGTTACTTACTGAAAACGGAGGAGAGATAGTACACGAAAATGCCTGGGGACTAAAATCACTGGCGTATCCAATCCAGAAAAAAACTACCGGTTTATACTGGGTTCTGGAATATACAGCGCCATCCGACTTCAATGAGAAGCTGAAAACACAGCTTCTGCGCGATGAATCAGTACTTCGCCACATGTTCACTGTACTCGATAAATACGCCGTTGAGTACAATGCTAAAAGAAAAAAAGGTGTACCAACTGGAACCGAAAAAGCGGAGGTAAACCATGCCTAAACCAAACGAAATAAAATATCTTACAGCGATAAAAGCTGAAAAGCGGCCGAAGAAATATTGCCGTTTCAAAAAGATGGGCATCAAGTATATCGATTATAAAGATGGCGACTTTTTGAAAAAATTCCTTAACGAGCAAGGAAAGTTACTTCCCCGACGCATTACTGGTAATTCATTGAAATACCAGCGCAAAGTGAGCCAGGCAGTAAAGAAAGCCCGTCAAATGGCGATTCTTCCTTACGTTACAGACTTAATGAAATAAAATTTTTAAACCACCCTAATCCTGGTTAATATCGGGAGAAAGTTCTGAATCTTAAGTGCCTTTTGGGCAATTATTTGGACAGGACTGGGTAAAAATGCAAACAAAATGCAGGTAATATTGATACAAGATGTGAATAATTTAGGTGGCGCGCACGAATTAGTAACTGTCAAAAATGGCTACGGTCGTAATTATTTAATTCCTAAAAAATTTGCGGTAGAAGCGAGCCCGTCTAATTTGAAACAATTGGAAGAGCGCAAAAAGCAATTAGCTAAGAAAGAAGAAAAGCTGCTCGCAGAAATTAATAGTGTGATATCCGTTTTGCAGGAATCCCCACTAAAAATTGGAGCAAAAACCGGTACCAGCGGAAAAATATTTGGTAGTGTAACTTCTGTTCAGATAGCAAGAGCTATCCGCGAGCAAAAGGGCTACGAAATTGACCGTCGTAAAATAACTATTATTGATGAAGTAAAAGAATTAGGTAGTTATAAAGCTAAAATTGACTTTGGCAAAGGCCACGAAACTGAAGTAGATTTTGATGTTGTAGCTGAATAAGATTTTTTGAAATCGAATATTTAGAACCCGCTTTTTTAGCGGGTTTTTTAGTTGCGTTGAAAATAGGAATCAGGGTTGTTTATTAGCCTGCTATAGTTCTTTGGCCGACAGGAAAAATTATAAATTCAGTTTATTTCTCTGTTTGCTGTAATGATCAGTTTTTTTGGTCAGGAAATATAATTGTTTCCTGGACAGGGAATACAATGTCTTCTTCCCCGGAAATTTCTTCGTCTATCCTGTCTTTATTGTATTCAATAATGAAATTATTAATTCCGTTGCCGGTAATAATGGTCATGTATTTTAACTGAGTTAATTCCAGGATATTTAAGAAAAGAAATATAGCATGAATCCTATCTTCACAACTATCAAATATTTTTTCAAATGAAACGGATTGCTCAGTTTTAATCAAATCAATCATGTATTTCCTGGTGCCTTCCATCGTGTAATTGTAGCTAATTACAGTATGAACGGGTCGGTTTCTTTTATCCTGAAGACGTTGGGCTACTTTTTCAAAAGCCCTCATTAGCTTAAATAATGTGACAGTTTGAATTTCTGTTCCTTCACCTGCTTCTTCTCCTATCAACGCAAGTTCTTCGTGGATGTTTCCCCTTTTTACCATCAACATTCTCAACGCCTCCATTTCGCTCAATTTTTGAGACGCTTCTTTAAATCTCTTGTACTCCAAAATTTTATCAATCAATTCCTGTCTCGGGTCTATTTCATTTCCATGCTGATCTATCTCTTTGCGTGGCAGAAGCAGCCTTGCTTTTATACGCATAAGTGTGCTGATAAATAAAATAAATTCACTGCTTAATTCAATATTTAAAGATTCGCTATGGTGAATATAATCCAGAAAGTCATTTGTGATTTTTGTAATAGGAATATTGTAAATATCAAGTTCATCCCTCTCTATGAAGAATAAGAGTAAATCAAATGGCCCTTCAAATTGGGGTAATTTTATTTGATAGATTTCTGATGTCACGTTATTAGAAATTAAGATTTTTTTTTAAACAAGGTAAAAAAAATCCCGGTGAAAAAGACACCGGGACAGCAAATTTATCGAATTAAATCATTTTTTTCTCAATTCATCTCTTATTTCTGCTAATAATTGGTCGGTAGACGATGGTGCAGGAGGAGCAGCCGCTTCCTGTTTCTTTTGCATTTTGGCTATCGCTCTTACCATGATAAATATAACTAACGCAATTACAAGAAAATTAATGACAGCCGCTAAAAATTTCCCATAAGTTACCGCGCCCCACTTCAATTCTGCGATATCTTTTAACCCCAGCTTATCCAGTACTGGTGCTAATATAAGCGGAGTAATGATATCCGTCACCAGTGAGGAGACGATAGCGGTAAATGCTGCACCGATAATAACCGCAACAGCAAGATCTACAACATTGCCTTTCATGGCGAAGGCTTTGAAATCTTTAATAAAGCTCATTTTTTTTGATTTTAATTGTAATTAAAGAATGTTTCTACTACATAAACATATAAAATTTATTTTTATAAAAAAATTATTTCCCATATTCCGGGTCGTTATCTTTTTTCAAAATTTCTGACTGAAATAATTCCTGCCTTAATTGCTTAGCTGTTTTAGAACTTCCATCATGGCTCCAGCCCGGTGGTTTTATTAAATATTTTATTTTAAAAGATAAAGGAATTTTTCTATTTAAATCATGCAAAATATTTTTCCATTCATGAAAAATAATTTCTATCAGGTGATAAGGACGATCTAATTTTTTGGTAAGCCCGTATCTCACCGGGTCTTCACTCACTTCCTTTTGAAAAGTTCCAAAAATTTTATCCCAAATAATCAGAACCATTCCCATATTCTTGTCTAAATAACGTATGTTACTGGCGTGGTGCACCCTGTGAAAAGCAGGTGAAACAAAAACTGCCTCAAACCAGCGTGGCATCTTTTTAATATATTGAGTGTGTACCAATATCCCATATATCTGGGTAAGGGAATACATAAACACAATGTCCAAAGGCTTAAAACCTATAAGAACCAAAGGGATAAAATAGATAAAACGGTATAGCGGCTGCAGAACAGAAGAACGGAATCCGGTAGTAAGATTAAATTCTTCTGATGAGTGGTGCGTAACATGAATAGCCCAGAAAAACCGGCAATAATGATCTACTCTATGTTCTATGTAAAACGCAAAATCCTCGAAAACGAAAAGCAAAAACCAGTATAAAAAAAGATTGAACGAAAAATCGATGAAATGAAATCGATAAAAAAAAAGGAGTATTACGATATACAGCGCCCTAAACAGCAGATCAATGGCTCCATTTACCACGCACAGATAGACGTTTATTAAAGTTTCTTTTAAGCTATAATACTTTTTTAAATTTAGGTTACTTAAAATTATTTCAAAGCCAATAACTACAAGGTATATTGGCGTAGATATCAATATTAGTAACTGCTCTTTCAACATGGTAAAGAGAATATTTAAACCGCCATAATTTCTTTTTCTTTCCTTTCCAGATGTTTTTCTATCAGTGAAATATATTCGTTGGTCAATTCCTGTACTGCATTTTCTCCGTCTTTTGCCGCATCCTCGCTTAGGCCTTCCTTTTCTGCTTTTTTTATCTGTTCTATTGCATCTCTGCGAATATTGCGTATGGCAATTTTTGCGTTTTCTCCTTCTCCATTACTTTTTTTGACTAAATCTTTTCTTCTTTCTTCGGTAAGTGGGGGCAAAAACAATCGAATAATGTTGCCGTCGTTCTGTGGGTTAATTCCAATATTTGCAGCGATGATTGCCCTTTCTATTGGTTGCAGCATATTTTTTTCCCACGGTTGAATTGTTAGTGTGCGTGCATCTATTGCGCTCAAATTTCCAACCTGGTTAATAGGCGTAAGGTTGCCGTAATAATCAACCACGATGCCATCCAGCATTGTAGGATTAGCCTTTCCGGCGCGGATTTTTAATAATTCGGATTCAAAATGCTCGTTAGCCTTTTCCATTGAGATTGAAGCATTTTCGATTATCGGAGTTGTTTCGTCATTCATCTCTAAAAAATTTTAAAAATTCTCGTTTGCAGCAAGTGCTGATTAAAAATCTACAAATTTAATAAAATCAAATGATTAAAAATCTAAAAGGATTCATAAGCTAATCCTGGTCAACGGGTTCACTGGACAAAGTGAAAATTTTACGAGTGTTGATGATAGTAGTATTCTCCACAAGTTGACCTTTCGTAGTAAAAACTTTTGACTTGGGCCTGTTATAATAAACAAGACTAACTATAAAAGTGGCGATAGCTGTGAGAGCAAGCATTACGGTGGTAGTGCCTGAAGAACGAAGGAGATAAGCCAGTGCTATAAACAAAATATTTGATCCGACGCATGTGAAAACAACCATTTTATGGCTTAATCCCAGATCAAGTAAAAAGTGATGTATATGATTTCTATCGGGAGAAAATGGAGATCGACGTGTTAAAATCCTGTGACTCACTACTCTCAATGTATCGAATAGTGGTACGATTAAAATGGAAAATCCCAGGGCCGGCGACGACGCTAACGGCAATAACGATGAAGGGTCGGACGCCAGGGAAATAAACTTAATGACGAAAATGGAATTTATGAGCCCTATCAATAATGAACCTGTATCTCCCATAAAGATTTTAGCAGGGTTGAAATTATAGATTAAAAAGGCTATGAGGCTACCTGCCAACGACACTGCCATTATAGTATATAAGACCTCGCCTGTTAAATAAAAATAGATGCCAAATATAGCAGATGTAAGCACTCCGAGACTTCCTGCAAGTCCATCTACGCCATCGATAAGATTGAAAGAGTTTGTAATTACAACTATAGTGAATAAAGAAAGAAGGAAACTCGCCGTAGGGGATAAAGCATGAAATCCCAAAAAACCGTACATATTTGTAATTTGAATCCCGCCAAATTTTATTAGTATGCACGCGGCTAATAACTGTCCTACAAATTTTTTAGAAGCCGTGAGAATCAGGATGTCATCTTTAATGCCCATAAAAAAAATGATCATAATCGCTGCCATAAAATATTGTAAAACCGAAATCCCGGAAGGTGGTACACCCAGAAGCGTTGCGATGATAAATCCGGCAAATATTCCAAGCCCTCCAAGTGTTGGTATTCCTGCTTTGTGCACTTTTCTTTCTCCGGGCTCATCAAACAGTTTTTTATCTTTTGCCACTTCGATTATTACCGGGATCGAAAAGAATGTAATCATGAAAGCCAATCCGCCACTTAAAAAGATGTTATTCATGAATGTATATTAAAAGTAAAATTCTTTACAAAAATATAATTTAGTTTTAATTCAGACTTAAAAACTAATGTTTCACTAACGCAAAATAGTTGTTACTTATTTTATTTGTTAATTATTCTGAGATTTTCTCGTCCGAATTTCCCAGCACAACTGCAGTGCCAAGTTTTTTTATAGGATTACTTCTGTTTTCATCATAGAAAGATTGGTTTTTTAAAATATCCAATGCGCCAAATATTGCGGCGAGGAATGAGGATGCATCCGCTTTATTTTTGCCGGCAATGTCAAATGCGGTTCCGTGATCGGGACTCGTACGGATAAAAGGTAGGCCTGCTGTAAAGTTAATGCCTTCGCCAGAGGTGAGTGATTTTAAAGGTATTAACCCCTGATCGTGATACATAGCCAATACGGCGTCAAATCTATTTTGATAACCGCGGGCAAAAAAAGCATCCGCACTGTAAGGACCCATAACAATCATATTATGATGTTTGGCTTCTTTTATCGCGGGTCTGATTATTTCTTCTTCTTCCGATCCAATCAAACCTTCATCGCCGGCATGTGGGTTTAAAGCGAGCACAGCAATTTTGGGCCTGTCTATGTTAAAATCTCTTTTAAGGGACGCGTGTAAAATGTTTAATTTACTTAAGATATTTTCCCTGGTAATATATTGGGCTATATCTTTTACTGCTACATGTTCCGTTACTAAGCCAACCCTGAAGTCACCGGCGGCCAATAACATTAGAACATCTTTTTGATCGAAAAAATCTCTTAAAAAAGGTGTATGGCCTGTGTAGGGAAAATCGGAACTATGGACATTTTTTTTATGTATTGGAGCAGTCACCAATGCATTAATTTTTTCTTCTTTGAGAGCCTGCGCTGCTGCCTTAAGGCTTTTGATTGCATAAACGCCACCTGTTTCATTTAATTCGCCCGGATTAATGACAATTTCCTCCTCCCAGCAATTAAAGATATTTACCTGTTTAGGATTTATCTTATTAAAATCTTTTAAACTGGTAAAATTGAAATTAATTTCGGGGAAGCCTTTTCTGTAAAAATTTATAACCTTATTGCTCGCAAAAACAACAGGAGTGCAAAAATCCAGAATTCGGTTATCAGAAAGGGATTTTATAATTAATTCCAGGCCAATACCATTGATATCGCCGGAAGAAAATCCAATAACTGGCTTATTAGTTGTAGAAGTTGTGTTGCTCAAATTGATTCAGTTAACATAGAATTGCAAGGTAATAAATTATGGTTTGCTTACAATAAATCATATATAAAATAAACTTTGGAACTGTTTTTAACAATCATTTGAAATCAAATAAAAAGACGATTTCTATATATATATTTGTTTGCTTACTGAAGTAGCTTCGATGATTAGAATTATTTCTTCTTATCTACAGGATACTTTTGGTCATTTTTACTATTGAAATTGCTATTTACACTTTTTAAAAGTTGATCTACGCTCTGATTTAAAATTTCATATTTTTTAGTATAAAACTCTTTCATCTTATCATCCGGCAATTGCAAATTATAAGTTGAACCTGTAGCAAGTGTGTTGTCAAATCCGGGATTATACCTGTTAAAGTCGCCGATATCCATAGATATATTTTGCGCAATTACTTCCGAACGATACCTCCCTGCAACCTTTGTCGAATCTAAGTTTTTCTTTTCCGCCAAAGTAAGCTGAGGGATTCGAAAACTACTATCATCACTATTTAGGTTGGAATAATTAAATTTTGAATCGGTCGTGTTCTCATTGGCCCCCGTTTCCATAATATAATGTGTGGCTATAAATTTTTTGACATGATTGCGGGACTCTTCGGGTAAATAATATTGTAGCTTCCAGAAGTTGCGGCTGCCGCTTTTTTGGATCGCGCTGTAAACTTTTCCCGGTCCTCCATTATAAGCCGCTATTACCAGTAGCCAGTCTTTGAGATTTTTATATAGGTATAGTAAATATTTTGCCGCGGCATTTGTGCTTTTATAATAATCGGTTCTATCGTCTTGCTGTTGATTTACTATTAATCCATAATCTTTGGCGGTATAGGTCATAAATTGCCAGGGACCTCGCGCGCCGGCAGATGATAACGCGTCAGTTTTTAAATCACTTTCAATCACAGCAAGGTATTTTAATTCCCTGGGTAATCCATATTTTGTGAGAATTCCATCAATAAAATTGAAATAGGGGACTGATGTTTTTTTTAATTTCTGTAAATAAATTTCATGTGAATTTAAATAATCCTGCATGTATTTTTCGGCATGTGGATTTACCTGCGAAGAGTAGGGGATAGTGCTATTATATGAATAGTTTTTGAACAGATCTTTAAAGCCGTATTGGGTTACCTCGCTGAGATATTTCGCTTTTTCTTTTTTTATTGGTTTATTGGATTCAATTACTTCGTCAATCACTTTGTCTTCTATTTTACTGTTCGTGTCTGCTTTTTGTCGAATGCTGTCTTTTATTGAGGCAGCGGTTTGGCAGAAGGTTGCGTTAGGCAATTGAAAAAAAAGAGTGACTATTAAAAAAAGAAAATATTTTTTCATTTTACTAATAGCGTTTGTAATTTTTTAAAAGCATTTCTGAAAGTTCCAATAAAGTTACCTCATTGTACTTGTCAGTAAGCAATTGTACGCCAAAAGGCATATTATTGGAATGTTTAAAAAGTGGTAAAGAGATGCCGGGAACACCTGTGAGATTGGCATATACAGTGTAGATATCTGCTAAATACATGGCTATCGGATCGCTGTCCATGCTTCCTGCAGTAAAGGCTGTAGATGGAACTGTCGGCAACAGTATTGCATCAAATTGATTAAAGATTTCTTTTGTAAGTGAAACTAATAAATTTCTTACCTGTTGGGCTTTTGTAAAATAAGCATCATAATATCCTTCGCTTAAGACAAAGGTACCGAGCATTATCCTTTTTTTTACTTCCTTCCCAAATCCGTTTCCCCGGTTTTTTTTATAAAAAGCGATAAGATCTGTTTCATTTTCCGAACTTCGGTATCCATATCTTATTCCATCATAACGGGAAAGGTTAGACGAAGCTTCTGCGGTGGTTAATATGTAATATGCAGGTACAATATAATCTATCAAATCAAAATTTATTTCTTCAATAACGTTCCCATCATTTTTTAAATCCCCTGCTAATTTATAGATGCTGGTTTTTATTTCCTGATCAAGGCTTTCATGGTTCATCGCGTTTTTGAATAGAGCTATTCTATAAGTTTTTGATTTATTCTTTTCATCCTTATGATTTAAAATGAAATTTGCAGTTTTTTGTTGTTTTACTGTGCTGTCAAATTTGTCCGGGCCGCCAATGACCTCCAACACAGTTGCTACGTCTTCCACATTATTTCCAAATATGCCTATTTGATCAAAAGAAGATGCATAAGCAATCAACCCATGCCTTGAGATAGTGCCGTAGGAGGGCTTTATTCCTACAATTCCACAAAAATCTGCAGGTTGCCTCACGGAGCCGCCAGTATCGCTTCCTAAACTAACCATACATAAACCTGCCTGAACAGCAACTGCGGATCCTCCGGAAGAACCTCCTGGAACTTTACTTTCATCTAACGCATTTTTAACTCTTCCGTATGCTGAATTTTCATTGGTGCTCCCCATGGCAAATTCATCGCAATTGCAATTGCCAATGATAATAGCGTCTTCATTTAATAACTTTTCAACTGCTGTTGAATTATAAATTGAGACAAAGTCTTTTAGCATTTTTGATGCCGCGCTTATTTTATGTCCATTAAAACAAATAACATCTTTAAGCGCTATTACTACTCCATGTAGTTTTCCTAATTTCTTTCCGGAATTTCTTTTTTCATCCAGGAACTTTGCACGTTCCCGGCATTCATTGTCATAGACTTCTACGAAAGCATTCAGGCGTTGACTGTCTTTTATTTTCTGCAAATAATTATCAACTACTTCCAGGCAAGAAATCTTGTGTTCGTTTAATTGTTGATGGAAGCTTGAAATATTTTTATAAGAATACAATGAAAATCAATTTAATAAAAAAGGTTCAGATGCTCATCCAATTTTAAGATGCACATCTCAACCTGCTGCTATGAAACTTTTATTTTGTTATTTGGTTATTTCACTTTTTTTTGGGGCAGGGGTGGTTTGTTTTTCTTTCATACCCGCATCTATTTCACCTTTCAAACTATCCTTGGCATCATTAAATTCTTTCACGCCTTTACCAATTCCCCGCATTAAATCAGGAATCTTTTTACCTCCAAAAAATAAAAGCACTACCAAAAGAATTAGGATCCATTCACTACCGCCGGGCATTGCCAATAAAAATTGGGACTTGAATAATAAAATTGTCATTTAGAATTGTATTAGATTGCAAAGATAGGTCATTAATATTACCTAATTAATTAACCGCTGCCTTTTCAAAATAGAAATCTTCTAAATTATTTCAGATACCGTCCACATTTTGCCTTACCATGGGCTGCCTGGTATGGGGTAATTCCTCTTGTGCAGGAAATCATTAAAACTGAAAAAAGAATTGCTATTAAATATTTATTTTTCATTAACTGAAAAATGGTGAAGTAGCTTTATTCCTTATAAGTAGAGATTTATTTGGGAACAAAATATATAAAAAAACCGGAAATCAAAAGTTTCCGGTTTTAAAAATAAATGATAAGTATTATTTAATTCTTTTTTCTTTAATTCTTGCGCTTTTTCCGCTTCTATCTCGTAAAAAGTATAGTTTAGAGCGGCGAACTCTTCCTGTTTTGTGAAGCTTAATACTTTCGATATTTGGTGAATATACAGGAAATAAGCGTTCTACGCCAACGCCATCACTGATCTTACGTACAGTAAAGGTAGCTGTGCCTCCTTCGCCCTGACGTTTTACAACATCACCTTTAAAACTTTGTATTCTTTCTTTATTACCTTCCTGTATTTTATAGTTTACGGTAATATTGTCACCCGCTTTAAATTTGGGAAGTTCTTTTCTTGTTGTCAACTGATCGTGAACAAATGCAACAGCATTCATGGTTTTTTATTTTAGGATTGCAAATGTAAGGGAATTTTGTTAAAACCCTGCATTGTTGCATTAGTTTATTATAATTTAAAAACAAATCGTAAATCCCAACTGGTCATCGATTTTACCTGGCCACGTTTACAGCTCTTTTTTCTCTAATTACAGTAACTTTTATCTGCCCCGGATAAACCATTTCTGTTTGTATCTTTTGAGCGATTTCGAAACTTAACTTATCGCTATCGCTATCGCTTACTTTTTCCGATTCTACTATCACCCGAAGTTCTCGGCCGGCCTGTATGGCATAGGCCTTTTCAACCCCCTGGTATGCCAGTGCCAGGTTCTCAAGGTCTTTTATTCTCTGCAGGTATTGTTGCATGATTTCCCGGCGTGCACCAGGTCTTGCGCCACTCATAGAGTCGCAGGCCTGTACCACGGGAGAAATCACATATTGCATTTCTACTTCGTCGTGATGAGCTCCTATTGCGTTGCAAACGGCAGGATTTTCTCCATATTTTTCCGCCAGTTTCATACCAAGCAGTGCATGGCTTAATTCGGTTTCCTCATCGGGTACCTTCCCAATATCGTGGAGTAAACCAGCTCTTTTTGCTAATTTTGAATTCATGCCCAATTCCGCTGCCATTATTCCGCAGAGATTGGCTACTTCACGGCTATGCATTAAAAGATTTTGGCCGTAAGAAGATCTAAAGCGCATTTTACCAACCAATCTTACGAGCTCTTTGTGAAGGCCATGAATACCCAACTCAATTACAGTTCTTTCGCCAATTTCCATTATCTGGTCTTCAATCTGTTTACGGGTTTTTTCTACAACCTCTTCGATCCTTGCCGGATGAATACGTCCGTCGGTAACCAGTCTTTGTAAGGAAAGTCGTGCAATCTCCCTGCGTAAAGGATCGAAACAAGAAAGAATAATGGCCTCAGGAGTGTCATCAACTATCAGGTCCACTCCCGTTGCGGCTTCTATGGCCCGGATATTTCTTCCTTCTCTTCCGATAATAGATCCCTTTATTTCATCGCTTTCAAGGTTAAATACAGTTATCGAATTTTCTATAGCTTGTTCAGCCGCAGTTCGTTGTATCGTTTGAATGATTATTTTTCGCGCTTCTTTATTGGCTCTTAATTTTGCATCATCTACAATTTCCTGTTGGATACTAAGCGCCTGGGAATTGGCTTCATTTTTTAAAGTTTCAATTAGTTGAGCTTTTGCTTCTTCTGCCGAAAGCCCAGAAACTTTCTCCAGCCTTTTTATATGTTCTTCCTGGTGCTTCTCGAGCTCAGTTCTTTTTATATTTACAACTTCAATCTGGCGATTGAGATTTTGCTTGATCGTCTCATTTTCCTTTATGATGCGCTCGACATTCTGATCTTTTTGATTGATTGCCTGTTCTTTTTGTTTAATGCGGTTTTCCGCATCTACTACTTTTTGATTTCTTTGCAGAATAGCTTTATCATGTTCCGATTTAAGTTGCACAAAATGCTCCTTTGCTTCCAGTTGTTTTTCTTTCTTTAAAGTTTCTGCTTTTGACTGTGCACCGGAAATTATTTGTTTTGCTTGATTTTCTGCAGTTTCTAATAATTGTTTTGTGTTTTTTGCAAATAATATTTTACCCAGTATGATGCCGGCAATTAATGCGATGACACCCACTATTATTGGGAGAAGTTGTTCCATTGTTTTTTAATGATTTAATTCGGTTCATAATCTATAGACCACATTTTATTCACAGATTGTAATATACAACCCGCTAATTAACGAAGATAATAAAATTGTATAGAAATGAATTGATTGTTACGCTATTAACTCACAAATAAAAATAAAAAATGGAAATTCATTCCTAAACCAATTGCAAAAAACTAAAAGCCATATAGAATCTACAGCTTATTTCAGCTCGTAAATTGCTATTTAGGTTTAATTAGCTGTCGAAAAATTGAAAAAATTTCCTGGGATTTTTTTTTGTAGATCTCTCAGTCTAAAGACAAATAATATCAAAAATACTTTTTCGAAAAAAAATAATTGAGTTAGAATACCTGGAAATAATTGTTAATCTACGATTTGTATTTTTTGACAATTATAGAAGCATTATGGCCTCCGAAACCGAACGTATTGCTCATGGCTGCATTGACTTCCCTTTTCTGAGCTACGTTAAAAGTAAAATTCAATTTCGGATCTAGCTCCGGATCATCATTAAAATGATTGATAGTAGGGGGGATTATATCTTTTGTGACTGCAAGGATGCAGGCCAGCGCTTCAATTACTCCTGCAGCGCCAAGGCAGTGGCCAGTCATTGATTTGGTAGAACTGATGTTTAAATCATAGACATTATCGCCAAAAACATTTAAAATTGCTTTTGTTTCTGCTATGTCACCTAATGGTGTAGACGTACCATGTACATTTATGTAATCGATATCTTTAGGGCTAAGGCCAGACTCCTTTAATGCTGCATGCATTACGTTTTTAGCGCCCAACCCTTCTGGGTGTGGCGCGGTAATGTGATAGGCATCTGCGGAGGCTCCGCCTCCGGCGATCTCACAATATATTTTAGCACCTCTTGCTTTTGCATGTTCTAATTCTTCAAGTACCAGAACTCCAGCAGCTTCTCCCATTACAAAACCATCCCTGTCTCTGTCAAACGGGCGGGATGCGGTTTTGGGGTCATCGTTTCTTTCGCTGAGCGCTTTCATAGCATTAAAGCCGCCAACGCCTGATTCTGAAATAACAGCTTCACTACCTCCTGTGAGCACTATATCCGCTTTGTTCAATCTAATGTTGTCATAAGCGTCAATAATCGCATTGGTACTGCTGGCGCAAGCACTGACGACAGCAAAATTAGGACCCCGAAATCCATAACGCATTGAAATTTGACCTGCCGCAATGTCCAAAATCATTTTGGGTATAAAGAAAGGGTTAAACCTTGGAGTACCATCTCCACGGGCAAATTCGATTACATCATCCTGGAATGTGGTGATGCCACCAATGCCGCTACCAAAAATAACACCTACTCTATCCGGATTTACATTTTCTTTTGATATTCCGGCATCTTTTACAGCTTCATCGCTCGCTATCAGGGATAATTGGGTAAACCGATCTATTTTGCGGGCTTCTTTTCTGTCAAAATAATTAAGTGGGTCAAAATCTTTAACCTCACAGGCAAACCTGGTTTTAAATTTCGTGCAATCAAATTGCTGAATATAATCAGCGCCGGAAACCCCATTAGACAAGCCTTCCCAGTATTCAGGAACACTTTTACCTAAAGGAGTTATGGCTCCCAATCCAGTTACTACTACTCTTTTTATTTCCATAAGCTTACCTGCAAAGTTAAAAAAGATGGTTACTTAGCATGTTCCTCGAGGTATGCTACTGCCTGGCCAACGGTAGTGATGGTTTCGGCCTGTTCATCTGGAATAGAAATATTAAATTCCTTTTCAAATTCCATAATTAATTCTACGGTGTCCAAACTGTCGGCACCCAGATCGTTAGTGAATGAAGCTTCAGGTGTTACTTCCGCTTCATCGACACCTAACTTGTCAACAATGATTTTTTTAACTCTTGTTGCAACGTCTTGCATGATTGTAAGGTTTAGTTAATAGTGGCCACAAAAATATACTTTTTGTGATAAAAAAAAATAATAACTATTTGAAAAGCAACTTTACTTCAAAAATTTGTGTTTAATTTCTTAATTGCCTGAAGTTTTTAATACCACTTTCTAATTCCTGATATTATTAATTTAGGAAAGCTATTTTCCTTAAGAGTTGTTAACTTCCTTTAATTTCTTTTGAGCTTACCTTAATTGAATTTTAAAATTCGTATTTTTAATTTTCTAAAGTATAATTATTCAGATTCACTTTTATGCCTATAAAACAAATCGATTTTGGAAGTAAAGAATATCACCAAATGATAAAATTACGCAATGAGATTCTGCGTAAGCCTTTACACCTGGCTTTTGAGAAAGAGGAATTGAATAAAGAGAAAAATGATATTCTTATAGGAGCGTTTGAAGAAGATAAAATGTTAGGCTGCTGCCTTCTTACAAAGATTGATAAAGAATCCGTAAGGTTGCGCCAGATGGCTGTTCAGGATAATTTACAGGGAAAAGGAATAGGGGCAAGTATGATGAATTTCGCAGAAAATATAGCTCGCGATAATGGCTATAAAAAAATGGTTATGCATGCCCGAAAGACCGCAATAGGTTTTTACGAAAAGCTAGGATATACCGTTATAGGTTCCGAATTTGTAGAAATATCCATTCCTCATTTTATCATGGAAAAAAGACTTCGATTTTAATATTGGAAGTGGCAACTACCTGTGTTCATTTATCTTCTTTCATCCCGAAAATAGAAATTGTGATTAATTGTTAGTTTACTGTTCCGTGTATTTCTTTTCGAAAAAGTTATAGAAAACCTCTTGTGTGTTCGCCTGCAAAAATTCTATTTATAATCTGTTATATTAATTATCTTATCACAAAAAGAATATTCTTTCTTGTCGTTGCTGCTGATAATGAGCAAGCGGTTGTTACAGTATTTTTCGATTAAAGTGTGGTATAATGAAACTCCTGCTTCATCAAGATTCGTCAGTGGTTCGTCTAACAATACGATGGGGACATCACTAAAAATGGCCTGCGCAAGTTTTACCCTTTGTTTCATCCCGCTGCTATAATAGCGGATTTGTTTATGGGATGCGTTTTCGAGAGACGATAACCCGATAATTTCTTCAGTATTTAATGAATTTAACCACCCTTTCATATTATGGTGAAAAGAAAAAAATTCGACTAATGTCATTTCTTCTACCAAATCCAGGTATGGTGCGGCAAGAGATATTTTCTCGAAAATTTTTTCAGGAGGGAAGGGCTTGTTGTTTTCGAAATAGCTGATGCTTCCTTCATTAAGAATCGTTGCTCCTGAGATGATTTGTAATAACGTAGATTTACCTGATCCGTTAGGTCCGGTTATTGCATAATGATTACCTATATCGAACGTGAAATTCAGGTTTCTAAAAACCCAATCCCTGTTAAAGCGTTTCCCTAAATTCGTTAGATCAATCCTCATTCGTATTCTCTTTGGAAGATACTTTAAGAATGCCGCGCTTGCTGTCTTTTATAAATTTAAGAATTTCAGTTTTTTCTTTGGATTCGGGCAGCTCTTTTTCTATGAATTGTGTAGCCTGTGAGATGTTTAATCCCCTTAGATAAATGTTTCTGTAGATTTCAGTTATACTGTTTATTTTTTCCGAGCTGAAGCCTCTTCTTTGCAGGCCTACTGAATTAATGCCCACATAGCTTAAAGGAGTACGCCCGGCCTTTATGTACGGCGGCACATCCTTAATTACTTCTGTGCCTCCGGCAATGTAGGTGTGTGCTCCTATTTTCGAAAATTGGATGGCTGCCGCATTGCCTCCGATTATCGCATAATCTCCAATCTCTACGTGTCCGGCCAGCTGTACAGAATTAGCAATAATTACATGATCGCCTAAACAACAATCGTGAGCAATGTGGGAATATGCCATAAGCAAGCAATTGTTTCCGACTACAGTTTTCCATTTGTCTTTTGTACCGCGGTTTACTGTTACACATTCTCTTATGGTGGTGTAATCTCCAATTTCTACAGTCGTTTTTTCACCTTCAAATTTTAAATCTTGAGGAATAGCGCCAATTACTGCTCCGGGAAACACCTGGCATGACTTACCAATTCTCACATTTTTTAATATAACGGCGTGCGACATTAAATGAGTGCCGTCTCCGATAATAACGTCATCTTCAACTACAGCAAACGCTTCTATAATAACATCTTTTCCTAATTGAGCATCTGGGTGTATATGTGCTAAAGGACTTATCATACTACGAATTGGGACGTTTAACAATTTGTGCGACTAAAACTGCTTCTGTGACTAATTTATCCCCGACATATACAGTTCCTTTCATTTCGCAAATGCCACGTCTTATCGGATGTAAAAGTTCCATTTTTAAAATCAAAGTATCGCCAGGAACCACTTTTTGCTTGAATTTACAATTGTCTATCTTAAGAAAATACGTGTCATATTTGTCTTTTGTATTTCTGGGAATAGCAATAAATCCTCCTGTCTGAGCAAGAGCTTCGGCTAACAAAACTCCGGGCATAACAGAATTTCCGGGAAAATGTCCCTGGAAAAACGGTTCATTATAGGTAACGTTTTTTATGGCGACAACGTGAGTGTCAGAAAGTTCAATTATTTTATCAACCATTAAAAACGGATATCTGTGTGGTAGTGTTTTTTCTATCTCCTGAATATCAAGCAATGGGGGAATAGTTGGATCGTATTTGGGGATTTCCTGCCGGTATTTGAACTTCTTAATGTGCTCTTTAATCTTTTTTGCAAACTTAATATTCGAGGCATGCCCGGGCCTGTTGGCAATAATGTGTGCATTAAAAGGGAAACCTACTAAAGCCAGATCGCCCACGACATCCAATAATTTATGTCTTGCGGGTTCGTTTGGAAAACGGAGCGTTAGATTATTTAAAATACCTGCTTCACTTACTTTTACATCGTCTTTATGAAATACTTTTGAAATTCTTTTTACCTGTTCTTCATTTACCGGTTTATCTACAACAACGATGGCATTATTAATATCACCACCTTTTATCAGATCATTGGCTATTAGTTGCTCTAATTCGTGAAAAAAGCAAAATGTACGGCTGGGCGCAATCATACTCCTGAAATCTTTAATATCTCGCAAATCCGCATGCTGCGTTCCCAATATTGGCGAGTTAAAATCTATCAAAGTATTAATCCTGTATCCATCATAGGGTAGCGCCACCATTTCCACTTTTTTCTCTTCGTCTATATATGTTATATTATGTTGAATTTTATAATACACTTTTTCAGCATCTTGTTTCTGGACTCCTGTTTCGGCAAGATGGTCAATAAACACCTGGGAACTTCCGTCGAGGATCGGTACTTCATCTCCGTCAATTTCTATTAGAGCATTATCAATTTGCATTCCCATTAATGCAGCCATCAAATGTTCGATGGTGCCAATTCTGGCGCCGTTAGCTTCAATCGCGGTGCTCCGATTGGTTTCGACCACGTTATCAACATCGGCTTTCACAACAGGCTTTCCTGGCAGGTCGATTCTTTGGAAGTTGATGCCGGTATTGGGTTCAGCCGGCTTTATATGAATAGTAGTTGACTTGCCGGTATGAATTCCGGCGCCGGAGATAACGACAGTATCTTTAATGGTGTGTTGAAAAAACTTTTCTTTAGGATTGGTCCGATTCTCCATGGGCACGAAAGTATGAAAAGATATTCTTTAAATTATAAAGGGAATGTTGGAAATTTTAAAATTTTTATCAGGAGGATTGAAAAAGTATGGAATCATTGAGTAATTTTTTCAGCTTTTAGCTGTTCCATCATTTGCTCCAATTCTTTTATTCTCTTTTCCATTTCGGGAAGGTTCCTGCTTAGTATCTGGCTGCGCAGCGCGTGCCCGTAATCAAAAGCCGGAGAGCCGGTTACAGAGGTGTTGGGTGTTTTAATCGATTTAGCTACGCCGCTTTGTGCGTTAATTTTACTGCCATCAGCAATTTGTAGATGTCCGACAACGCCTGCCTGTCCGCCGATCATTACATTTTTTCCGATTTTGGTACTACCGCTAACGCCGGATTGAGCTGCAATCACTGTGTTGTTTCCTATTTCTACATTATGTGCTATTTGAATTAAATTATCTAATTTGGCACCTGCCTTAATGAAAGTAGAACCGATAGTTGCTCTGTCAATAGTAGTGTTGGCGCCTATTTCCACGTTATCTTCTATTACTACATTACCTATTTGCGGTACTTTGGTAAAACTTCCATCGGATTGTGGCGCAAAACCAAACCCGTCACCACCGATAACGCATCCTGCGTGTAAAGAAACATTTTTTCCTACCACACAATCATGATGAATTTTTACACCCGGATATAGTATAGAATCGTCACCAATGATGACATTATCTCCTAAAAATACTTGTGGATAAAGTTTTACATTGTTTCCGATGGTCACATTATTACCAATGTAGGTAAAAGCACCTACAAAAATATTTTTGCCCAGAGTCACTGCCGGTGAAATATATGATGGCTCTTGTATCCCAGTCAGATTTGCTTTTGCCATTTGTGAATACGCTGTTAAAATAGCAGCAAAGGAAGAGTAAGCATCTGTAACACGGATAAGAGTAGCGTTCAATTTTTTCTCAACTGCCAAAGAAGTATTGATAATAATGACAGATGCCTTGGTAGTGTATAAAAATTCTTCGTATTTTGGATTTGCCAAAAACGCCAATTGTCCTTCAATGGCTTCTTCAAGCTTGCCAAAGGAGGATACCTTTATATCAGGGTCTCCCTCAATTTTTCCATCAATTTTTTCCGCTATTTGCTTTGCCGTAAACTCCATTGTAAATGATCAAATTTTAAAAAAAATTAAAATTAAACTATAATGTGATATCCATATTAATAAAACAAATGTAAAATTTTTTCACAGAGTCAAATAAACTTTGATTGATAAGGGCATTATCTACTTCTGAAATATCTTTTATATCGCCCGTTTTAAATAGAATATTAATATGTTCTGTTTTATTATTATAGGTTTTATTTTCTGTTTCACCGGTAAAAACTAAATAGTCAACTTCTTCTTTGTTTATTTTCAGGTGTTTTATTGCAATATCTTTTTTCCCATTTATTACTTTTTGGGGTATTTCCTGAACTGAATATATAATTTTAAGTAAATGCCGGTTGATAATGCTTTTACAAAGTAAAGATAAAATTTTATCCGGATGATTTATCCATGATTTGATAGAATACATGACATCATAGTCATCAAGCTTGCAAAATTCATCAAGATAATTTTCAATCTTCGCACTTAGGTATTCTTCGTTCAGGAAAACATTAAAAACAGGAGAGGGCGATTGCGCCCGTATATTACGCGCACGTTGGATGATTTTTACAAGTATTTTTTCTGCACACAAAACCGTTTTATGAAGGTATACCTGCCAATACATGAATCGACGTGAGATTAAAAACTTCTCAATAGAGTTGATTCCTTTTTCCTCTATCATTAATTCTCCATCATAAACCGTAAGCATTTTTATAATTCTGTCGTATCCGATCACTCCCTCACTGACACCGGTAAAAAAGCTATCACGAATCAGATAGTCCATACGATCAACGTCTAACTGTCCACTAACCAACTGATGAAGGAATTTTTTTGGGTAGTCATTTCTAAAGATATCAATTGCCATCTGCATTTTTCCATCGAATTCTTTATTCATTTTTTGCATCAGTAATAAAGAAATTTCTTCGTGACTTACCGTTTTTATCAAAACCTGCTCTAACGCATGGGAGTAAGGCCCATGTCCGATATCATGGAGCAAAATGGCGATTTTGGCAGCACGGTCTTCCTCGCCGGTAATTGAAATTCCTTTGCTTTTTAACTCATGAATAGCGTTGCACATCAGATGATAGGCCCCCAGCGAATGATGAAGCCTGGTATGCACAGCACCGGGATAAACCAATTGTGCCAAAGCCATTTGATTGATACGGCGTAACCTTTGATAAAACGGATGCGAAATTATTTTGAAAATGAATTCATCATCAATGGTAATAAAACCAAACACCGGGTCATTAATTATTTTCCTGAAGGCCATCTCTTAAATTGTTAAATTGATTTCGCACTGTTGCAAAGGTAATTTTTGGAAAGGGAATAAATTATATTTGTAAGCCCACATATAATAAACCAGGAGTTAATTAGGATTCCGGATGAAATAAGAAAATAGAAAAGGGTATGAATAAAGTAAAGCTTTTATGGGTAGATGATGAGATGGAAAGTTTAAAATCTCAGATAATTTTTCTGGAACTAAAAGGGTACGAGGTAAAATCGTTGAGCAACGGTCATGATGCTATTGATTTCGTAAAAGAAAATTTTGTAGATGTGGTGCTTCTGGATGAGAGCATGCCTGGAATAACCGGTTTAGAAACTTTGCAAAAAATCAAAGAGATCAATCCCCAGATTCCTATTGTCCTAATCACTAAAAATGAAACGGAAAATTTGATGGATGAAGCCATAGGATCGCAAATAACAGACTATCTAATAAAGCCTGTAAATCCCAATCAGGTATGGCTTTCATTAAAAAAAATAATTGACAATAAAAGATTGGTCGCCGAAAAAACGACCTCCTCGTATCAGCAGCAATTTAGAGAACTATTTATGGCTGTTAATGATAATCCCGATTACAATGGATGGATGGAGATTTATAAAAGACTAGTGTATTGGGAATTGGAAATGAAGAAAAGTGATAGCCCCGAAATGAGAGAGGTTTTTCAATCCCAAAAGTCTGAGGCCAACACGGAGTTCTTTAAATTTATTTCCAGGAATTATTCTAATTGGGTAACCAATCCTTCCGCCGACGCGCCTATTATGAGTAATTCACTGATGAAGTATAAGGTGTTTCCTCATGTAGAGAAAGAGGTCCCTACCTTTTTTGTTTTGATTGATAACTTACGTTTTGACCAATGGAAAGCGATTCAGCCATTATTTGCTGAAAATTTCCGCATCCAGGAAGAAGATACATTTTATTCCATATTACCAACTGCAACTCAATATAGCCGGAATTCGATTTTCGCCGGGTTACTTCCGATAGAAATTGAAAAGCAATTTCCGGTAGAGTGGAAAAACGATGATGAGGAAGGCGGCAAGAATTTATTTGAAGAATTCTTTTTTAAAGAGCAATTAAAAAGGCTTAAAAAAGATTCCCTCAGATATTCTTATACCAAAATTACGAATCACCTTGATGCGCAAAAGTTAGTTGATAACATCCACAATTTTTTAACTAATGACTTAAATATTATTGTTTACAATTTTGTAGATATGCTTAGCCACGCACGTACTGAAATGGAAGTATTAAAAGAGCTTGCCGCAGATGAAATTAGCTATAGAAGCCTTACTGCGTCATGGTTTGAGCACTCACCTTTGCATCAGGCATTAAAAAAAATTGCTGATAAAAAAATAAATCTCATTGTTGCTACCGATCATGGAAGCGTTAGGGTGAATTCACCACAAAAAGTGATTGGAGACAAACAAACTACTGCTAATTTAAGATACAAACATGGCCGTAATCTAAACTATGAAGCAAAAGAAGTGCTTGCTTTCAGAGATCCACGCCAGGCAGGTTTGCCGGTTCCTAATGTAAATTCCTCTTTTATTTTTGCGAAGCAGGATGGTTATTTGTGTTATCCAAATAATTACAATCATTTTGCCAATTACTATCGCAACACTTTCCAACATGGTGGTGTCAGTCTTGAGGAAATGATTATCCCAATAGTAAGAATGACGAGTAAATCTAATCTCTAAGTTTTTAGAATTAGTAGAATTGAACGACAGTAAACCAACAAATATTCGGGATTTCTGTTTTTTATTTTTCTTTTCTTCCAGGGTTATTCAGTGCAGAAATACGGGCTACATATTTGCCTAAAATATCAAATTCAAGATTTACAGAATGGCCCACACCCAGGTAAGAAAAATTAGTGTGTTGCATTGTAAACGGAATAATCGCGACGGTAAAATTATTTTCAGTTACATTGAAGGCGGTGAGGCTTACACCATTGACGCAAATAGAGCCCTTTTCAATAATCAAAGCCGCAAACGCTTTATTAAATTGAAATGTAAATTCAACACTTCCGTCCTTGTCCTTTTTGTAGATACAAACTCCGGTAGCGTCTATATGTCCCTGGACAATGTGGCCATCCAGCCTTTCATTTAATTTCATGGAGCGTTCAAGATTAATAATATCTTTTGGTTTCCATGTTCCGGCATTTGTTTTTTCTAAAGTTTCTGCTATTGCAGTAACCTGGTATATGTCATTTTGAATATCTTCCACAGTAAGGCAAATTCCATTATGGCTGATACTTTCATCAATTTTTAATTGAGTTGTTAATGGGCTTTTAATATAAAATACACAGTTTGATTGTTCTACGAGAATATTTTTTACTTCTCCCATGTCTCTTATGATTCCGGTAAACATCGTTTTATTTTTTATTGACTTTCAAAAAAATTAGTGTTTTTAAAATTCCTAAATTTAAAAAATTACTTTATCTTTGCAATCCTTTAAAAAAAACGTACAATTTTATGTTGATAATTGATTCAAAAGATTGCGAAAATATAGATAAAGCGCTTAAAAAGTATAAGAAAAAGTTTGAAAAGAGCCGTACATTGCTCGAGCTTCGTGACAGGCAATCTTTTACAAAACCTTCTGTAAGGAGAAGGGGAGAAGTTTTGAAAGCTGTGTACAAACAGCAAATTGCCAGTGGCAAAATTGAAATATAAGTAATAAAATACTTTTTAAATATAACTGTTCCGGTGAGTTTAAGTTAGTAACTTTACGCTTGCCGGTTTTTTTATGTCAGTTATTGAAACATATCCTATACAGGAATTTCTAAACTACCTTACCTTCCAAAAGAGGTATTCGAAAAATACGATTATATCCTATCAAAATGATCTCTCCGGTTTCTTCGAATTTATTTTGTTAGAATACAGCATCAGTGATGTAAAACAGATCAGTACGCCAATAGTACGAACCTGGCTTGCGTCGCTGAAAGAAAATAAAGTCACTTCAAAAACAATCAACCGAAAAATTTCTTCATTAAAATCTTTTTTCAAGTATCAGCTACGAATAAAAAGTATTCAGGTTAACCCCGTTACTGCTGTGTCTTCGCTTAAGATAAGTCGCCGCCTTCCTTCATTCATAGAGCAAAAAGATATAAACACTTTATTAAATAACGACACTTTTGAAGATACTTTTGAAGGGAAAACTAATTTTTTAATTTTTGAAATTTTATATCAAACCGGGATAAGGCGAAGTGAGCTTATAAATTTAAAAGAAAAGCATATTGATAAAAGTGCAGGCAACATCAAAGTTCTGGGTAAAGGAAATAAAGAAAGGATTATCCCTGTGAATATTAACTTGCTCAAATGTATCGATGAATATATTTTAGAAAAGAGAAGAGAATTTCCTGATTTTCCTGCAACCTATCTTCTAATAAGTAAAAAAGGGAAGCAGCTATATCCTAAATATGTTTATAACGTCGTTAGAACAAACCTAAGCAAAGTTTCTTCAAACCTAAGAAAGAGTCCACACATTTTACGTCATAGTTTTGCAACTCATTTAACCAATAATGGTGCTCAAATAAATGCCATTAAAGAACTATTGGGCCACAGCAGTCTTGCTGCAACACAAATTTATACGCATAACACCATAGAAAAATTAAAAGATGTCTATAAAAAATCGCACCCGAAATCCTGAAAAGCAGCACTTGTAATTATGTGATTAGTTTACAAAATTTATTTTTGAAAAGTGCGTTCTTAAATGTATCTTCATTTTAGTAAAAACAGAATATTTTATCTATAAAATTTTGGAAATATGCTAATTTGAATAATCTGATTAATCCTTTATTTTTTCACTTAAAAATTACGACAATTATGAACGTAAACATTCAGACTCTGCATTTTGACGCAGACACAAAATTGGTGACATTTATTGAAAAAAAGATTTTAAAGCTTACCCAGTTTCACGAGCGAATAACAAAAGTTGACGTTTTCTTGAAATTGGACAATGTAGCTCACAATATTAAAGATAAAGTCGCGGAAATAAAGGTGCATGTCCCGCGGCACCATTTTTTTGTAAAGCATTCGTCTAAATCGTTTGAAGAAAGTTTTGACGTGGCATTGGATTCAGTGATTACACAAATAAAAAGAAAAAAAGAAAAAATGGTAGCCTAAAGGCTCTCAACATTTATAATAACTAAAAGCCCCTTTTAAAAAAGGGGCTTTTAGTTTTAATTACTCTTTTGAAGTCCTAAAACCCGTCTGTTTTAATTGTAATAAATTTTTCTTTTCAAAATTTTTCCATTAAACATTTTCCATTACCTTTGCCTTCCCAAAAAATAGCCCTAACGCGGATATTGGATGGGAAGTTCATTTTAAGGCTGGATTTGGGCAATTGCCAGTGTAGCTCAGTTGGCCAGAGCAGCTGATTTGTAATCAGCTGGTCGGGGGTTCGAATCCCTCCACTGGCTCTCAAAATTTGAGAAGTTTTGAGCAAGGTTTAGGATTTAATTAAACGCGATTGAACATGCTAAAATTAAATTCTATTTCCGGATAAATTTTAGGGGCAGATGGCCGAGTGGTTAAAGGCGACAGACTGTAAATCTGTTCTCTCACGAGTACGTAGGTTCGAACCCTACTCTGCCCACAAAAAATGCGAGTTTTTTGAAATTGATTGGTTTGACTTCTTTTCCCGAATATTCGGGATTGTAGCCCAGGGTAGAGCATCTGGATATTCGCAGGGTCGTGAGTTCAATTCTATCACAAGCTGTTGTAGCTCAGGGGTAGAGCACTTCCTTGGTAAGGAAGAGGTCGTGAGTTCAATTCTCATCAACAGCTCTGTTTTTAAAAGCTGAAAATAATTCAAGCGGAAGTAGCTCAATTGGTAGAGCGATAGCCTTCCAAGCTATAGGTCGCGAGTTCGAGACTCGTCTTCCGCTCAAAATATATGATTTCTTTCATTTAAAGAAGCGAAGAGATTAGGGATCAAAAATTTTTAAATAAAAATTAAAAACAAACAAAATGGCAAAAGAGAATTTCAAAAGGGATAAGCCTCACGTTAACATTGGCACTATTGGCCACGTTGATCATGGCAAAACAACCCTCACAGCCGCTATAACCGATATTTTGTCTAAAAAAGGTTTAGCGGAAAAAAAGAATTATGCAGATATTGATGGCGCTCCTGAAGAAAAAGAAAGGGGTATTACTATTAATACAGCGCACGTAGAATATGCTACAGCTAACCGTCACTACGCTCACGTGGATTGTCCGGGTCACGCCGATTATGTAAAAAACATGATCACAGGTGCTGCTCAGATGGATGGAGCTATCTTAGTAGTTGCGGCTACTGATGGACCAATGCCTCAGACAAAAGAGCACATTCTTTTGGCTCGCCAGGTAGGTGTTCCCCGTATCGTTGTATTTATGAATAAAGTAGATTTGGTTGATGATCCTGAATTATTAGAATTAGTAGAAATGGAAATTCGTGAGTTATTAACTTCTTACGGTTTCGATGGTGATAATACTCCGATTATCCAGGGGTCTGCTACAGGCGCTTTGGCCGGAGATGCTAAATGGGTTAAGGCAATAGATGATTTAATGGATGCTGTTGATACTTACATTCCATTGCCTCCCCGTCCGGTTGACCAGCCATTCCTTATGTCTGTAGAAGATGTATTCTCTATCACTGGCCGCGGTACAGTTGCTACCGGCCGTATTGAAAGAGGACGTATTAAAGTAGGCGAAGGAATTGAAATAGTAGGTTTAATGGAAAAACCATTGACTTCTACTGTTACAGGTGTGGAAATGTTTAAGAAATTACTTGATCAGGGTGAAGCAGGGGATAACGCAGGGTTGTTACTTCGCGGTATTGAAAAAAATCAAATCCGCCGTGGTATGGTGCTTTGCAAACCGGGCTCCATTACACCTCATACAGAATTCAAAGGTGAAGTTTACGTATTAAGTAAAGAAGAAGGTGGACGTCATACTCCATTCTTTAACAAATACCGTCCCCAGTTTTATTTCCGTACTACTGATGTTACAGGAGAAGTAGAATTGCCTGCAGGAACAGAAATGGTAATGCCT
>Ga0134126_10001004_pt1 | contig 35716 bp, 30 predicted proteins | sample KB31752_FD_96881 | JGI IMG/M metagenome (GOLD analysis project Ga0134126, IMG submission 96881) | Terrestrial soil microbial communities with excess Nitrogen fertilizer from Kellogg Biological Station, Michigan, USA - KB3-175-2 | ecosystem: Environmental > Terrestrial > Soil > Unclassified ...
CGAGCTTGGCACCCAGATCGACGTGGCGGTCGTGCAGCGGTGAACGGCGCAGTTCGGTCATGGCGCAACCGTACCGATCTCGGCCGGGGCGGCGAATCGCCAGGGCGGCCACCACATCGGCCACCGGACAGGCCACCTGGTACACCGAGACCCCGGCCGGGGGCTGTGCCAGCCCGACGCTGCCCCGGGGTACCGAGGTCACCGTGGTCAACGACGCCAGCGGGGCCACCACCACCTGCATCGTCGACGACCGCGAGGCCGACAACCCCGGTCGGGTCCTCGACATGTCCTACACCGGGTTCTCCGAGATCGGCGATCCCAGCCAGGGAGTCATCACCGTTACCATCACCTGGTGACGTTGAGCCGGCCGCAGGTCCAGCGCCTGCTCGCCGACCACGGCCTCCGCCCCAGCCGGGCCCTCGGCCAGAATTTCGTCGCCGACCCCAACACCGTCCGGCGGATCGTCCGGCTGGCCGGCGTCGAGCCCGGCGACCCCGTCGTCGAGGTCGGCGCCGGGCTCGGCTCCCTGACCCTCGCCCTGGCCGACGCCGGCGCCCGGGTGCTCGCCGTCGAGGTCGACCGGGACCTCGTCCCCATCCTCCGCCACGTCGTCGCCGACCGACCGGTCACCGTGGTGGAGGCCGACGCCCTCCGGCTGGACTGGGCCGCCTTGCTGTCGCCTGCGGCCTCGACGGAGCCTGAGCCGGCCCCCCTGACGTCGACATCGCCCGCGGCGGGGCATCCGTGGTCCTTGGTGGCCAACCTGCCCTACAACGTCGCCACCCCCCTCGTCATCCGGGTGCTGGAGCAGGCCCCCCAGGTGGCCTCCCTACTGGTGATGGTGCAGCGCGAGGTCGGCGAGCGGCTGGCGGCCCTGCCGCGTCAGCCGGCCTACGGGGCGGTGTCGGTGACCGTGGCCTACTGGGCCCGGGCGTCGTTGGTCGGCCGCGTGTCCCCCGAGGTGTTCGTCCCCCGCCCGAAGGTGGAGTCGGCCCTCGTCCGCCTCGACCGGCTCGCCGAGCCGGCGGTTCCCCCGGCGACGGTCGCCTACGATCGCTTCCGCACCGTCGTCCGGGCGGGGTTCGCCCACCGGCGCAAGATGCTGCGGCGGTCCCTCGACGGGGTGGTGGACCCCGAGGCGTTCGCCGCCGTCGGGGTGGCACCGGAGGCCCGGGCCGAGGAGCTGGACGTCGAGCAGTGGGGGAGGTTGGCCGGGTGGCAGAGGTAGGCGACGGCCCGGTCGCCCCAGACGCCCCGGTGGGACCGGTCGGCCCGGTCGCACCGGTCGGCTCGGTCGCCGTGGTGGCGCCGGCCAAGCTGACCACTTCGCTGCGGGTGGTCGGCCGGCGACCTGACGGCTACCACCTGTTGGCGGCGGAAATGGTCACCTTGGACCTCGCCGACCAGTTGTGGCTGACCCCCGGTGGCGACGGGCTGGTGGTCACCGCCGAGCGCGGTCTCCGCGCCGACGGGCTGTCGGCCGGCCCGGACAACTTGGTGAACCGGGCCCTGGCCGCCGCCGGCCGCCGGGCGGCCGTGCGACTCCACAAGCGGATCCCCGTCCAGGGCGGCCTCGGCGGCGGTTCGGCCGACGCCGCCGCCGTGCTGCGGTGGGCCGGCTGCGCCGACGTCGACGTCGCCGCCAGCTTGGGCGCCGACGTCCCCTTCTGTGTCGCCGGCGGCCGGGCCATGGTGTCCGGCTTGGGCGAGCAGCTGGCCCCCCTACCCTTCCGCCCGCAGTCCTTCGTCCTGGTCCTCCCGCCGTTCGGTGTCGACACCGCCGCCGTCTACCGGGCCTGGGACCGCCTGGCCGGCGCCGCCGACGACGACGGGGACGGGGACGACGGGGACGGGGACGACGACGGGTCGGCGGTGGGCCCCGACGACCAGGGTGAGGTCAACGACCTGACGGCGGCCGCGTTGACCGTAGAGCCCAGGTTGGCCCAATGGCGGGACCGGCTCGGCAACCTCACCGGATCGGCGCCACGCCTCGCCGGCAGCGGGTCCACCTGGTTCGTCACCGGCGACGACGCCGTCGCCACCGTCGGTGGGCGGCCGTGGCTCGAGGTGGGCACCGCCCGCGGTCGGCTCATCGCCACCCGGGCCGTGCCAGCCGGGTGGGAAGGAGAAGCCGCCGGCAGCTAGCCCGGCCGCGAGTACCTGCGCTGAGGTGGCTGAGGTAGCCGAAGGGTGGCTGAGGTAGGCGAAGCGCTCAACCGCTCGGGGAGCGGGGCGCCGCCGGACGGACTACTTGCCCGCCCGCCGCTGCCAGCGGGTGGCCTTCAGCATCTTCTTGTGCTTCTTCTTCCGCATCCGCTTGCGGCGCTTCTTGATAAGGGATCCCATGTCGTGCGGCAGGCTAGCGGGCTCTGCCCACGGCCGCCAGGTGGCAGGTGCCCTCGGGGCCAGGTGGGGGTAGCGTCGGGGGACGTGGGGTTCACGGTCACCGGACTCGATCACGTGCAGCTGGCCATGCCGGCCGGCGAGGAGGACCGGGCCGAGGCGTTCTATGCCGGCCGTCTGGGGTTGCGTCGGTTGCCCAAGCCGGAGCCGCTGGCGTCGCGGGGTGGGTGCTGGTTCTCCAACGGCGCCGTCACCATCCATCTGGGGGTGGAGGACGGGTTCCGTCCGGCCCGCAAGGCCCATCCGGCCATCCTGGTCGACGGGCTCGACGACCTGGCGGCGGAGCTGTCCGGAGCAGGGCACGAGGTCCGGCCGGACACCGAGCTGCCGGGCGTCCGTCGTTGTTACGTCGACGACCCGTTCGGCAACCGCCTCGAGCTGATCGACACCGGCCGCTGACGGGCCCGGCGCCCGCCGCCGGCGGCGACCCAGCGTGCGGTGCGGCGGACACAATCAGCGCTGGTTGCGTCCTGGGGCGTCGTGGCGGCGGGCGATGGCCCGGCGTCGGCGCCATCTTCGGTGCCTTCTCTAAGGCTTCGACCAACAAAAGATAAGAAAGGCCGAAGAGATGCGCTACTCCTCCTCGGCCGACTCCAGCTCGGCCGGCGGAGCCGCCACGGTCGGGAGCTCCAGGGCGAACCAGGTGCCGCCGCCGACGGCGGCGCCGGCGGTCACCCGGCCACCCTCCGCCTCGGCCACCTGGGCCACGATGGCCAGCCCCAGCCCCGACCCCGGGAGGGCGCGGGCCGCTGGTGCCCGGTAGAACCGGTCGAACACGTGCGGGAGGTCGTCGGTGGCGATCCCCGGCCCGTGGTCCCTGACGGTGACCACCCCGGACCGACAGGTCACCTCCACCAGGCCGCCGTCGGGGCTCCACTTGAGGGCGTTGTCGAGCAGGTTCCACACCGCCCGCACCACCCGCTCCCGCTGGCCGTTGGTCCACGTCGGCTGGGCCGCCAGCGAGAAGTGGACGTCTCGGGGACGGCCGTGGGTGGTGGCGACCGCCACCGCGTCCTCCACCAGCTGGTCGAGCCGGTAGGTGCTGGGGCTCACCTGCCGCTGGTCGCCCCGGGCCAGCTCCGACAGGTCGGCCACCAGGTTCGTCAGCTCGCCCATCTGGGTGAGCAGGTCGTCGACCAGGACCGCCCGGTCCTCGGAGGGCAGCTCGTCCAGCCGGCGCACCACCTCCAGGTTCGTCCGCAGGCTGGTCAGCGGGGTACGGAGCTCGTGCCCGGCGTCCAGGACCAGCTGCCGCTGGGCGTCCTGGGAGCGTTCGAGGGCGGCCAGCAAGTGGTTGAACGCCCGCCGCAGCCGACCGAGCTCGTCGACGCCGCCGGCGTCCAGTCGCTTGGAGGTGTCGGTGGTCTCGGCCACCTCTTCCACCGCCGCGGTCAGCTCGTCGAGGGGGATCAGCGCGGTACGACCCACCAGCCAGGCCAGGAGCAGGGCCACGGCGATCCCGACCACCGCCACCACCAGGAGGATGATGCCCAGCCGCTGCAACTGGTTCTCCACCCCGGCCAGCGGCAGGGCGACCTGGAGGGCGGCCGGGGTCGTGAGCACCGGGATCCCGACTCGGGCGAAGAAGGGCGTTGTCCCGTTGTCGTGGACCAGCTCCCGATAGTCCCGGCCGTGCAGGGTGATGTCGGTGAAGAACGACGGGATCTTGCCGCCGGCCACGGCCCGAACGTCTGCCGTCACCGGTAGGCCGCCGGCGACGATGACGACGCCGTTGGGGCTGGTGAACTGGTAATGGATGCCGCCGGCCCCACCCTCGGAGATCTGGTTCCGGTTGATTGTGGCGGCGGTGTTGGCGAGGGTGGCGTCGACCGACCCGTACAGGGCGTGGCGGGCCACGAAGTAGCTGGCGGCACAGGCCGCCAACACGGCCACGATGACGGCCGCGGCGGCCACGAGGACCAGCCGCGAGCGGAAGGTCACGACTCTCTGAGCACGTACCCCACCCCACGGACGGTGTGCAGGTACCGGCTCTCGCCCCCGGCCTCGGTCTTGCGGCGGAGGTAGCCGACGTACACCGCCAGGGAGTTCGTCCCGGAGTCGAACGTGTACCCCCACACCCGGTCCAAGATGACGTCCCGGGTCAGCACCTGCCGGGGGTGCCGCAGGAACAGCTCGAGCAGGTCGAACTCGATCCGGGTGAGGCTGAACGGGCGGTCTCCCCGGAGGGCCTCCCGGGTCCCGAGGTCGAGGGACAGGTCGCCGAACCGCAGCACCTCGCCCTCGGCTCCGGACCGCCGCCGCAGCAGCGCCCGGAGGCGGGCCAGCAGCTCGGCCAGGGCGAACGGCTTCACCAGGTAGTCGTCGGCCCCGGCGTCCAGCCCCTGCACGCGGTCGTCGACGGCGTCGCGGGCCGTCAGCATCAGGACCGGCGTGTCGTCCCCGGCCGCCCGCAGCCGTCGGCACACCTCCAGGCCGTCGAGCCCCGGCAACCCGAGGTCCAGGATCACCGCGTCCGGCGACCCCAGGCTGAGCGACTGCAGGGCCGCCGGGCCGTCGGCGGCGGCCTCCACCTGGTACCCCTCCAGCCGCAGCGCCCGGTCGAGGGATGAACGGACCGCCGCGTCGTCGTCGACCACCAGGATCCTCACCGGCCCTTGCCTCCCTTCGCCGTGTCGGTCTTCGTCGCGCCGTTCCGGCAGTGCCGCGGAGCCTACCGGGGGTGCCCCGCCCCGGCCGGTTGTCTTGTCAACTTCTTATCCCTCCCCAGCCGTGGTTCAATTGGCCGGTTGCCGCCGGCGGCGCCCCCATCCCGGGTGTCGGGGCCGACGACCTATTCCGGGGTAGTTCAATCGGCAGAACGCCGGCCTTTGGAGCCGGATGTTGGAGGTTCGAGCCCTCCCCCCGGAGCTCTCAGCGGCCGAGCTCTCCGCGGCGGAACCCTCGGTGGCGGGGGCCTACCCCTACCAGCGCTCGCGGCTTACCAGCGTTTGCGGCGACCGGAGGCGTCCAGTTGGGCCAGGTACCGGTTGTAGGCGGCCAGCTCCTCGTCGTCGGGATCGCCCCCCTCTCCGGTGGCCGTGGGCACCGGTCCCGACTGGTCATGGCGTGGCGGCACCGCGGTGGCGCCGGCCCTGTCCGGCCTTGGAGGGACTGTGGATGCCGGAGGGAGGGTCGATCCGGGGGTGTCAGTCGGTTGCAGAGGGACGGTCGGTTCCGGAGAGAGGCCGGTCGGGGTCGCCTGGCGCACCGGGATGGTCTGGTCGTGGACCAGCTTCCACCACATGTAGACGGCGTACGCGGTGAAGAACGGCCACTCGAACACATACGCCCAGCTCAGGGTGTTTCCCTGCCGGACCCGCTGGATCTGCCACCAGAACAGCCCGATGAAGGCGGGGACCACCACGAGCAGCGTGACGTGCATGCTGATCGCCCGGGGGGTCAACCAGATGGACCGGCCGTCGGGGAGGCGGCCCGGTCGGCGGGCCGGCTGGGGGGTGGGTGCGGGTGGTACGGCCGGACCCATCGGCCGGCCTACGGGGCGAACTCGTCGATGAGCCGGGCCAGCACGACCGGCTGGTCGCCCTGCACGCTGTGCCCGGCGCCGTCCACCCGGGCGACCTGGGCGTCGGGTTGCCGGCGGAGCAGCTCGGCCTCGTCGGCGTCGTCGACCACCGATCCGGTGGCCATACCGCGGACGAGGAGGACCGGAACGGCCAGGGACGACACCGACTCCCACTGGTCGGCGAAGTCCGGGTGGGTGTTCCCGGTGACCTGGCGGAAGCGGGCGTACCGCCACACCCAGCTGCCGTCGTCCTGCTGGACGGCGTTGTGCAGGATGCCCCGCCGCAGCGACGACACCGACCGGGTCGGATTGTGCTCGACCGTCCGGGCGAGGATGTCGTCGAAGCTGGCGAAGCTGGGCGGGCCGGCGACGAAGGCCATCACCGCGCCCCCCTTGACGGCGTCGACCCCGGGGGTGATGTCCACCAGGATGAGGCGGCGCACCAGCTCGGGATGTCGGGAGGCCAGGGCCAAGGCGGTGATGCCGCCGAGCGACATGCCGACGATTGCCCGGGCGTCGGGAGCCAGCGCCCGGACCGCCGTGGCCACGTCGTCGGCGTTGTCGGCCACCGACATCGTCGGGCCGGCGCCGCCGTCGGAATGGCCGTGGCCCGGCAGGTCGATGGCCACCAGGGGGCGGTCCAGGGCCATGGCCACGGTGTCCCAGGTGTGGGCGTTCTGGGCGCCGCCGTGGAGGAGCACCAGCTCCGGCTCGCCGGCGCCCCACACCAGGGCGCTGAGGGAGCGGTCCGGACCGACCGTGACGGAGGCACGGCGGACGACCGGGGGGCCATCCCAGGGGAGGCCGAACTCCTCGGCGTTCTCGTGGAACAGCCCGAGCTCGTCGTAGTCGACGTGGGTCACCGGATCGAGCGTACCGCCGGTGCCGAGGGATGGGCCCCAGGGCGGCGGTCCGGCGGCGGTGCGGCGACGGGATCGGCCGCCGCCGGAGCCGAACGGGGAAGAATGGCGGCATGTCCCACCGCCCGCTGTCTGCCGTCGTCCTGGCCGCCGGGGAGGGAACCCGGATGCGGTCGACCCGCCCCAAGCCCCTCCACCGGCTCTGTGGGCGACCGATGGTCCTCCACGTCCTCGACGCCCTGGCCGAGCTGGACGTCGCCCGGGTGGTGGTCGTCGTCGGCCACCGGGCGGAGTGGGTGGGCAAGACCCTGGTGGAGCACGCCCCGAAGACCCTGGACGTCCAGCTGGTGGAGCAGGCCGAGCAGCGCGGCACGGGTGACGCCGCCGCCGTCGGGTTGACCGGCCTGCCCGACGACACCGCCCTCGACGCCGACGAGGCCGACGAAGAAGACGTCGTCGTCCTCCCCGGAGACACCCCGTTGCTGCGTCCGCCCACTTTGGCGGCCCTGGTCCGCTACCACCGGGAGCACGACGCCGGGGCCACCCTGCTCACCGCGGAGGTGGCCGACGCCGCCGGCTACGGCCGGGTGGTCCGGGCCAGGGACGGGCAGGTCGTCAAGGTGGTCGAGCACCGCGACGCCACCGAAGAGGAGCGGGCGATCACCGAGGTGAACACGTCCATCTACTGCTTCCGCCGGAGCCTCCTCGCCCCGTCGCTGCGTCGGCTCAGTCCGGCCAACGACCAGGGGGAGTACTACCTCACCGACGTCGTCGGCGTCCTCCACGAGGCCGGCTACCGGGTGGAGGCGGTCACCGTCGCCGATCCCATGGAGGCGGCCGGGGTCAACGACCGGGCGCAGCTCGCCATCGCCGAGGCCGAGCTCCGGGACCGGATCAACGAGCGGTGGATGCGCCGCGGCGTCACCATGTGGGACCCCGAACGCACCTACGTCGACGCCGAGGTGGAGCTGGCCACCGACGTCGTCCTCCTCCCCGGGACCGTTCTCCGCGGCGCCTGCCGGGTCGGTGAAGGCAGCGAGATCGGGCCGGACAGCACGTTGACCGACACCCAGGTGGGCGACCGGGTGGAGATCCGCCACAGCACCGCCACCGACGCCACCGTAGGGGCCGACGCCGTCGTCGGCCCGTTCGCCGTCCTTGCCCCCGGGGCCGACGTTCCCCCCGGCGGGGTGGTGGCCCCGTTCACCGTCGTCCCCTGACCGTCCTGGGCAGGGCCCTGGTCGGGCCGCCGGCGGTCCAGCCAGCCTGGGCCGCCGGGTCCGGGACGCGGTAGCTTGAGGGTCGTGGAGTACGTCCCCCACCGTCGGTTGGCCCTGGTATCGGGGCGGTCCCACCCGGAGCTGGCCAGCCAGATCGCCAACCACCTCGGCGTGCACCTCGGCGAGGCCAACCTCCGGGAGTTCGCCAACGGCGAGGTGCACTGCCGCTACGACACCTCCCTGCGCGGCAGCGACGTCTTCATCGTGCAGACCCACTGCGGCCCGGTCAACGACGCCATCATGGAGCAGCTCATCATGATCGACGCCGCCAAGCGGGCGTCGGCCAAGCGGATCACCGCCGTCTGCCCCTACTACGGGTACTCCCGCCAGGATCGCAAGTCCACCGGCCGCGAGCCCATCACCGCCAAGCTGGTGGCCGACATGCTGACCACCGCCGGGGCCGACCGGGTGGTCAGTGTCGACCTCCACTCGGGTCAGATCCAGGGGTTCTTCGACGTCCCCTTCGACCACCTCACCTCCGCCCCGGTCCTCGAGGGGTACCTCCGGGAGCACTCCGACGGCGACGCCGTGGTGGTCGCCCCGGACGCCGGTCGGGTGAAGGTGGCCGAGCGCTACAGCCAGCACCTCGGCAGCGACCTGGCTCTGGTGCACAAGACCCGGCCCCGGGGCACCGCCAACCAGGTGGAGGCCCGCCACGTCGTCGGCCAGGTGCAGGGGCGGCACTGCGTCCTCATCGACGACATGATCGACACCGCCGGCACCATCTGCGCCGCCGCCGAGCTGCTGGCCGACGCCGGGGCCGCCGACATCTGGGCCATGGCCACCCACGCCGTCCTCTCCGACCCCGCCGTCGACCGCCTCAAGGCGTCCACCATCTCCCGGGTCGTCGTCACCGACACCCTCCCGGTCAGCGACGACCGGGTGTTCGACAAGCTCGAGGTGCTGTCGGTGGCCAAGATCATCGCCGACGCCATCGACGCCGTCTTCGAGGACACCTCGGTGTCCGAGATCTTCGGCGGCGAGAACCTCGCCTGAGGGCACCCAGCTCCCCGGGGTCGAGCCCCGGATCCCCAGGCTGGCGTGCGTAGGCGCCCAAACGACCGAAGGCCCACCGGTCGAAAGGCCCACCGGTCGACGGGCGTCGCCCTGCTGGAGGTCCATTTTCTGAGTACCAGCTGAGTAGTTTCGACAATTCTTGGGAGTTTGCTGGGAACTTATTGAGAAAAGGCTGGGAAGTTCCTGTCGAGTTCATGAGAACGGAATTGCGAATGGCTTTAGGGGGCTGACTCCCCTAGGTTGGCCGGCTGATATGCCGGAGCATTTCCCGTCGCCGAAGGCAAAAGTGTTCGTCATCGGCCACAACAAGACGGGGACCACCTCGATGGAAGCGCTCCTCGGGTCGCTGGACTACCGCCTGGGTGACCAGGTCGCCGGGGAGCTCCTACTCGACGACTGGGCCGACGGCCGGTTCGATCGGATCGTCGACCTTTGTCGGACGGCGGACGCGTTCCAAGACATCCCGTTCAGCCTCTGGGGTACTTACCGCATCTTGGACCTCGAATTCCCGGGCTCCAAATTCGTTCTCACCGTCAGGGACAGTGCCACACAATGGTATGAGTCGGTCTGCCGGTGGGGACGGAAATTGGTAAACGCCCAAGGGCCGTTGCCGACCGCCGAGGAGATGGGGGCCTTCGCCTACCGTGCTCCGGGCTGGTTCTTGCGCTCGCATCTCCTGATCTACGGGGTCGGCGAAGACGAGCTGTACCAGCGTGACCGGTACATTCGGGCCTACGAGGACCACATCGCCGCGGTGGAGGAGTACTTCGCCGGACGTCCCGGTGCGCTACTCGTTCTGAACCTCGCCGATCCGGCCTCATTGGGCCGGTTGTGCCACTTCTTGGGGGTGGCCCCGCCCCCGGGCATGACCATGCCGCATCTGAACCAGAACCAGACGTCGGCAGCGCAGGAACGAGTAGACGCTCCCGTCAGCGAAGCCCCGTCGGTGCTTGATACGTCTCCGCGGAGACGTCGGAACTTGCTCAGGCGATGAGCGAGGCCCGGACAACCGCCGTGTACGGCGGTGACGGGAACGTCACCGGCTCGAGCTCGGCCAGGAGTACCACTTTTCGACAGCTTTCAGTACCACTTTTCGACACCCGGGAGTATCTACTCTTCGACGACACTGGCCGGGGAGCGTCTCCGCGGGAACGTTCCCGCGGAGACGTCTAGGCACTAGGTACAGGCTCGGCGGGAGTCGTCAGTCAACCAGCTGGGCTGGGACGACGGTGACGGAGAACGGGAGGTCGGCCGGGTAGGGCTCGGCCCCCTCGACCCGGGCCACCTCGTGGTAGCTGCTGTCGGCGAGGTGGAGGACGGTGAGGCTGGGGCTGTCGGGATCGACCAGCCAGTACGTCGGTACGCCGGCCCGTTCGTACTCCAGGCGCTTCAGCGTGAGGTCGGTGTCCCGGGTGGACGGCGACAACACTTCGACCACCAGGCGCGGGGTGCCGGTGAACGGGCCGTTGGCGTCGTCCCTCTCGATGACCAGCAGATCGGGCTGGAACACCGTCTCGGCCGAGCGCTTCCAGTCGAAGGGGGCCACGAGGACTTCGAGCCCCTCGCTGCAATTCATGGCGAGTAGGAGCGTGAGCCGGACGACCGTCCGCTGGTGCCGGCGGCTGGGGGACGGCGTCACGAAGAGCTGCCCGTTGACCAGCTCCCGACGGTACCCGTCGTCGGGCATCTGCTGCAGGTCGTCCCAGGTGAGGGCGACGGCACCGGATGAGCGGATGACCACGTCATGAGGATACTCGTAGGGAATATCAGAACCGGTCCGGGCCGTCGTCCCCGAGGGCCCGGCGAGCGGCGGCGGCAGCGAGCTCGACGTAGGCCGGTTCGAGCAGCTCAGCGACGTCTCGACCGCGGACGTCCAGCAGGCCCCGCGGCAGGTGGCGCAGCACCGCACCGGCCAGCTCGGCGGCCTCCGGGCGGAGGTGGACGTCGGCCAGCTCCGGCCCGGCCTTCCAGAACCCGAGCACGCTGTCCTCGAGGGGCGGCGCCGTTGGGCCGGTGTCGTCACCTATCGACGTCGGCCCCGACCCCTCCGCCGAGGCCGACCTCTCCGTTGGTGTCGTCCCGCCCGCGTCGGCGCTGCCCTCTCTGCCGATGCCGCGCAGCTCCCGGAGCCGCTGCAGCACGGCGTCACGGCCCCGCCCCCGCCAAGCCAGGACGGCGAACGGGTCGCGGTCGAATTCTTCGGCCACCAGGTAACAGACGGCGGCGACGTGTTTGCAGGGGTTGGCCCAGTCCGGGCAGGTGCAGTCGGTGGAGAGCTTCGACGAGCGGGACGGGAACAGCGAGACGCCTTCGGCGGCGAACACGTCCTCGACCTCGTGCGGCAGCTCGCCGGCCAGCATCTGCGCGGCGTAGCCGGCCTGACCGGCGAGGGCCACGGTCAGGCGGTCCCACTCGCCGTCGTCCGCCACCGGCATGGCCAGCCGGACCCGGTATGGGGTCTGCCGCGAGCCCTGCACGCTCGCCTCGATCAGCCCCGCCCCGACGGCCAGTTCGAGTACCTGACCCTGCCGGGCGTACGACCGGCCCCGGGTGGACCGCCCCCCCGGCGTCGTCGCCTCGACGGCGGCCAGGAACCGCTGCGACCACCACGTCTCCCCGATGGCGCCACGGCGGCTGCGGGTGGTGAGGCCGCCCTCCACCCGGATCGGCTTGGCCGGGGCGAACCGCTCCCACCGCCCCCCGGGCCACCAGTCGCCCTCCTCGTCCTCGTCGTCATACGGATCGTCCTGGTCCCAGGGCTCCTCGTCCCAGTCGTCGTCTTCGTCTTCATCGGAGACGTCGTCGTTGAGGTCGTTGGCGATGGCATCGGCCAGGAGGCGCCGGAGGCGACCGATCTCCACCTCGTCGGCCTTCGCGCGGCGGCCTCCACCCGTGCCGCCCCCACCGGCACTGCCGGTACGCCGTGACGACTGGAGGGCGTCGATCTGTGCCAGCAGCGACTCCAGGTCTTGGCGACCGAGCGCCGGCTTGCGACCTGCCGACGCCGGCTTGCGGGAGCGGCGGGGCGGGCTCACCCGACCCCCACGGTGTCGGCCGACAGGCGGAACACGTCGGCCAGCTGGTCGGTGGACAGCTCGGTCAGCCACCCCTCGCCGGCGCCGACGATGCGGTCGGCCAGTTCCCGCTTGGCGTCGATCATCTGGTCGATCCGGTCCTCCAGGGTGCCGGCGCAGACCAGCTTGCGGACCTGGACGTTGCGGCGCTGGCCGATGCGGAAGGCGCGGTCGGTGGCCTGGTTCTCCACCGCCGGGTTCCACCACCGGTCGAAGTGGACGACGTGGTTGGCCGCCGTCAGGTTCAGACCGGTGCCACCGGCCTTGAGGGACAGCACCATGATCGGCGCCCCGTCGTCGCCGTCCTGGAACTCGGCCACCATCTGGTCGCGCTGGCGGCGGGGGACGCCGCCGTGGAGGAACGCCACCCGGCAGCCCAGCCGGTGCTGCAGGTGGTCGTGCAGGAACGTGCCCATCTCGGAGAACTGCGTGAACACCAGTGCCCGCTCGCCGCCGTCGAGGACCTCGTCGAGGAGGTCGACGGTGCGCTCCAGCTTCCCCGACCGGCCGGCCAGCGCCGAGCCGTCGCCGAGGTACTGGGCCGGGTGGTTGCACACCTGCTTCAGCCGGAGCATGGTGGCCAGCACCAGGCCCTTGCGCTCGATGCCCTCCGTCTCCTCGATCCGGCGGAGCATCTCGTCGACCACCGCCTGGTACAGCGTGGCCTGCTCCCGGGTCAGGCTGCAGATCACCTTCATCTCCAACTTGTCCGGCAGGTCGGTGATGATCGTGCGGTCGGTCTTCAGCCGGCGGAGCACGAACGGCTGGGTGAGGGTACGGAGCCGCTCGGCCGGCTCCTCCTCCCGGAACCGCTCGATCGGTAGGGCGAACTGCTCCCGGAAGGCCGACGCCGAGCCGAGGAGGCCGGGGTTGAGGATCTCCATGATCGACCACAGCTCCCCCAGGTGGTTCTCCACCGGGGTGCCGGTGAGGGCGATGCGGCGGGGGGCCTGGAGGGAACGGACAGCCTTCGTCTGCTTCGCCTCGGGGTTCTTCACGTTCTGCGCCTCGTCCAGGACGATGCGACCCCACTCGACGACGGCCAGCGCCGCTCGGTCCCGGTCGACCAGGGGATAGGTCGTGATCACCACATCGGCCTCCGCCACCTTGGCCGCCAGGGCGCCGGCCCGGGCCCGGGTGGCCCCGTGGTGGACGTGGGTCCGCAGGTCCGGGGTGAACCGCTCCGCCTCCCGCTGCCAGTTGCCGACCAGCGAGGTGGGGCAGACCACCAGCGTCGGGCCGGGCCGGGCCGAGCCAGGCTTGGCCGACCCTGAGCTGACCCGCTCGGCCTGGAGGAGGGCCAGCACCGTCGCCGTCTTGCCCAACCCCATGTCGTCGGCCAGGCAGGCGCCCAGTCCGGTCCGCTCGAGCAGGTCCAACCAGGCGACGCCGCGCTGCTGGTACGGGCGGAGCTCGCCGGAGAACCCGTCAGGGGTGTCCCGCACGTCGAGGGACTCCTCCAGTTCCCCTCGGAGCAGGGCGCCGAGGAGGCCGTCGGCCTCCACGCCCACTACCGGCACCCCGGCGACGGTGGCATCGGCGCCGGCGGCGATCCGGAGGGCCTCGGGCACCGTCATGGCCCGGTCGGCCCTTCGCCGGCCGGAGCGGAGGAACTCGGCCAGCTTCTCGGCCTCCCCCGGTCGTAGCTCCATCCACTGGCCCCGCACCCGGACCAGCGGTGCCTTCAGCTTGGCCAGCCGGCGGAGCTCGGCCAGGCCGACCTCCTGGTCGCCGAGCGCCGCCTGCCAGTCGAAGGCGCAGAGCCCATCCTGGTCGAGCAGGCCGGTGCCGCCCTGGCTCCGGCCGCTCGGCGACGACGCCCGCAGCCGGACGCCGAGGCGGGCGGACGGCCGGCGCCACCACGCCGGCAGCAGCACGCCGAAGCCGGCCACCTCGAGGGTCGGGGCCACCTCGGACAAGAACCGGTGGGCACCGGCCAGGTCGGTGTCGAGGCCGGTGGGCGCCGCCTCCCGCAGGGCGGCTGACAGCTCCGGGTAGGCCCGCACCGCCCGTCCCAGCTCGCCCAGCAGCACCTCCTGCGGAGCGTCCAGCGTGCGGGTGGCCCGACGGAGGCCGGACCCCGAACGCCAGACCTCCGCCGCCTCGACCACCAGGCTGAGGTCGTCGGTGGCCTGGAGCAGCAGCTCCACCAGCCACGGGCCGTCGTCGTCGGCGCCGGCCGCCGCTCCGTCCACCCCGGCGGCCCCGACCGGGGTGTCAGGCTCGTCGGCGTCCTCTGCTGTCGGTCTCGGGCCGGGCTCGCGGAGGCGGAAGCACAGGCGCCACGGGCCGCCCCGGCCGGCCGCTCCCGACCGCCACTCGGCCACCAGCCGCTCCAGCTTGGCCAGCTCGCCCGGCGAGGCGACCACCTCGGCGGAGTCGGCGGCCAGCGCCGTCATCCAGGCCTCCGCCGCCGGCACGGGGCGGCCGTCGCCGGTGCGGCGACCAGCCGGCAGCAACGATCGCCGGGACCGGCCGAGCGACTCCCGGCACAGCGCGTCGACGAAGCCGGCCACGGCCTGGCGGACGATGGCGCCGGGGTCGCCGCCGACAGGACCGGCGCCCTCCGGAATGGCGGCCTTCGGGAGGAGGTCGGCGAGGGCTCGGCAGGCCGGTGGCAGGGCGGCCGCCAGTTGGCGGACCCGCTCCTCGTCGGCGCCGCCCCCGAGGGGCGCCCAGCGGGCCAGGTGGCCACCGTGGCCGGTCACCACCAGGTCGGGGAGGAGGCGACCGCCGGCCACGACCTCCAGCGCCAGGCCGGCCACGGCGGCCAGCGCGGTGACCGACGCACCGGGATGCAGTTCGGGGGTGCGGCAGCCGGCCAGGGCCAGAGTGACGTCGAGCGCCGGCCCGGGGGACAGGCGGAGCGCCGGCACCACATACGGCCGCAAGGTGACGACGCCATCCGAGCCACGGCTCCCCGCCGGCGACTGGTCGGGCGGCCAGGCCGAGCGGACGAGCTGGGACGACGGCTCCGGTCCGGCCTCGGTTCCCGGCAGCCACAACACCACCTCTTCCTCCTGGCCCTTGGCCACCGAGAACCGGGTGAGCGCCGACCCGAGGTCACCGAGAGCGGTCACAAGCTGGGACGACGACGCGGCGAAGGGGTGGGGTGAGGGCCGCTGAACCGTGGGCCGCCGACCCCGGCGGGGTGGCAGCCGGGGCGGCCCTTCGCCATCCTCTGCCCACAGCACCACCGACCCGGTGCCCGACAGGTCCCACGCCTCGTGCAGCGCCAGCATCGACGCCGATGGTAACCACCGGGTGTGTCCGCCCGGCCCGTCAGGCCAGCAACGGCTAATGGAGCGTCAGTTCCTCATGGACACGAGGCGGTAGCGGACCCCTCTCCCTCGAGCATTGGCGATCGGCTCGATGTCGCCTCGGTCGCGGAGCTGGCCCAGGATGGCCGAGGCCCGGACCGGCTGTACCTTCAGGATGGTGGCCACATCTCGCTGGCCGATGACCTGCTTTGCGTCGAACAGCGCCCGGATCGTCGACCACGACTCGTCGATGGGCGTCCTCGCCGGATACGAGATGCGGACATTCAAGGCCTCGCGTGCCGACGGGGTGAACCGAAAGGACCGGCTGCCGTTGACCAATCGCTCAGTTGCACCCGCCCCCGTTAGGCGATCGAGGATCGCGTCCGCCTCTGCCTGACTGCACTGTGCCGGGCCGGTCAGATCGTCGGCGCGTAACGGGGTCTTGGACAGAAGTTCGGTGACGGCGATGTGTATCCGTACGTCGTCCTCAAGGATTGGGTCTGCGCCGTACAGCTGGTCGAAAAAGGCCCGTACCTCCCGGTCGACGTCACCGCCCGGCAGGCGGCAGACGACGTCACCGCCCTCTTCCTCGATGTCGGGCGTGGGGTGGCCGTCCCGCAACATCTCCCGGTACATCGTGTCCACGCCGCCCCCTTCGTTCTCGCTCAAGCCCAGGGCCCGCATTGCGTGGGCCAGTGCGGGGTTCCGTGGCTGGGATCGAGCGGAGAGCAGCCGTCGTCGCTCCAAGCCGGGCACGAACCCACCGGGGGACGTCACCTTCAGCAGATGGGCCGGGCTTCCGATCGCAGACACGACGATGCACCCGTTCGTGTGCCGGTAGTCGCGGTGCATGACCGCGTTGACCAACGCCTCGCGTAGGGCTGGCTCCGGGACGGCCCGCGCCGCCCGCCGCTGAGCACCGATCAGGACAGACGACGGTGGGAATGCCGACTCGATCACGCCCCACGCCGTGTCGATGGCGGTCAGCACCGGGGCACGGAGATCCTCATGGCGCGTCGACCGGACTCCCTCCGTCGCCGTCACCAACACCTTGATCTGGTCGACGCCCGGGTCGACGGCGCTCAGCAGGAGCGCTCCGGCTCGGCTCAACTCGGGGTCGTCCTCGTCGTCCACCGCCACCCCGAGCCGGCGCACCAGCTCCAGGTTGCTTCCTGGACGGCGCCCTGCTGCGTCCCGGTAGTACCGATGGGCGATGTCCAACGCCTTTCGATCGGCTGTCGACAGCCGTACGCCGGACGGCTCGGCGCTCCAATCGAAGTTCCGTCGCTGTTCCAGGAACTGTCGGGCCCGGTCTCCGGTGAGCTCGACACAGTCGGTGCCCTGGCGGCTGCGTAGTCGGCCGCCGACCCGTACCTCGGCCAGGCCCGGGTGGACATTCACCAGGTACAACCGATGGGCCCCTTGGTAGTGCTCCTCGATCACGTCGACCGACAGGCCGGGGGAGGTCAGCTCGTAGATTCGCCGCCGCAGCCAGGACGTATCCAGGTAGGTGTCCACGAACGCCTCCGGGCCGCCGGCTCGGTCGTTCACCCCCACCACCAAGACTCCGCCGTGGTCGCTGTTCGACATGCAGGCGGCCGCCTCTGCCAGGGCTTGAGCCGCCGGCTCGTGTCGGGCCTCGATCGGCACCCGTCGACCCGATCGATCGATCGTGCCTTTCTCCTCCTTGAAATCCACGATCTCGGATTCCAACTCGGCGGCCGTTCGTCCCTCGGCTACCGCTCTGACGGCCTCGATGGCCAGCTCCCGGCGGGAATGTGCGTCCATGACCAAGAAAACTTATCCTTACGGAGGTACCGACGCAACGATAAATTTCTGAGCCTTCCCCGGCGTTATTAGGGTCGTACGACCAGGCTCCGCCCCAGTCGGCGGGAGGACCCTGGTCTGACGGGTGGTGCCGCCGGTGGTGGCCGCCGGTCCGGAACGGCTACGCTGATAGGCCGTTCGTCCGGGGCACCTGACCAGGCCATCCAGTCGGCGTGCCCGCCCGGCCGTCACCAGACGATCCGCCCGAGGAGACCAGCCATGCCCGAGATCACCCTGCACGCCGAGGTCGGCCGCCCCATCGGTTCCCGCCCGGCCCGCCGGCTACGGGCCGAGGGGAAGATCCCCGGCGTCGTCTACGGCCACGGCACCGACCCGGTCCCGGTGGCCGTCGTCGGCCGGGATCTCCGGGTGGCCCTCTCCGGCGAGGCCGGCACCAACGCCCTCTTGAACCTGGACACCGGGGAGACCACGTACCTGGCGCTCGCCCGGGTCCTGCAGCGGCACCCGGTGAAGGGCACGGTCACCCACATCGACTTCCAGATCGTCCGCCGCGACGAGATCATCGCCGCCGACGTCTCCGTCAACCTGGTAGGCGACGCCATCGAGGTCAGCCACGGTGACGGCATGGTCGACCAGGTGCTGTTCACCATCCCGGTGAACGCCAGGCCCGCCGACATCCCGACGGCCATCGACGTGGACGTCTCCGAGCTGGTCATCGGTGGGGCCATCCGCATCGCCGACCTCACCCTCCCCTCCGGGGTCACCACCGACCTCGAGGACGACGCCGTGATCGTCAGCGGGCAGCCTCCGAGGCTGCAGGGGGCGGAAGGGGCCGAGGGCGAGGCCGAGGGGGCTGCCCCGTCGGGCGAGGTCCCGGCCGGGGGCGCCGCCGGCGAATCGGCTGGCGACGCCGAGTCCGCCGGGGAGTAAGTCCTGCCTCGCCTCTTCGGAGGTCGGGGCGACGCCGGCCGCCAGGCACCGCGCCGGGGGACGTCGGCCGACTTCCTGGTCGTGGGGCTGGGGAACCCCGGGGTGGAGTTCGCCGGGACCCGCCACAACGCCGGCGCCGACGCCGTCGAGGTGCTGTCGGGTCGCCACGGCTCCGGCCGGCTTCGGCCCGAGAAGGGCCAGGCCGCCGTGGTCGAAGAGGTGCTGATCGGGGACACCCGCGTGGCCCTCGCCATCCCGAACACCTACATGAACGACTCCGGCACCGCCGTCCGGCCACTCCTCCGGCGTTTCGGCATCGACGATCCCCACCACCTGATCGTGGTGCACGACGAGCTCGACCTCCCGCCCGGCAAGGTGAGGGTCAAGGTCGGTGGCGGCATCGCCGGGCACAACGGCCTCCGGTCCATCCAGGCCCACCTGCACACCCTCGACTTCGTCCGCATCCGCCTGGGCATCGGCAAGCCTCCCGGCCAGCGATCGGGGGCCGACCACGTCCTCCGCAAGCCCTCCCGGGCCGACCGTGACCTCCTCGGGGTGGCCACCGCCACCGCCGCCGACGCCGTCGCCGTCATCGTCACCGACGGCGTCGAGACGGCGATGAACCGGTACAACGGCACCAATGGCTGATGGCACCAATGGCTGATGGCACCAATGGCTGACACCCCCGCCCCGCTGGCCGCGCTGCCCCCGTTGCTCCGACAGGAGCCGGCCCTGGCCCGGGTGGTCGGCCTCACCGACGCCACCCTCGCCGTCCCCGGCCCGGCCCAGGCCGTCGTCCTCGCCGCCCTGGCCCGGCTGTCGGATCGTCGCCCGCTCGTCGTCGTCACCGCCACCGCCGCCGACGCCGAGCGGCTCGCCGGTGATCTGGAGTGCTTCCTCCTCCCGGACGGCATGGACTCGGACGGCATGGACTCGGACGGCACGGACCCGGACGACGGGACCGCCGGTGGTGGTGACGGTTCGGCGACGAGCCAGGTGGTCGGCGCCCTGTCGGGCCCGGTTGCCCTCCTGCCGGCCTGGGAGACGCTCCCCTTCGAGCGGGTCAGCCCCGAGGTCGCCACCATGGGCCAGCGGCTGGCCGTCCTCTGGCACCTCACCGGGGGTGGTGCCCCGGACCTGCCGCTTCCCGGGGCGCCGTCGCCGAGGGTCGTGGTGGCCTCCGTCCGGGCCGTCCTCCAGCGGTTGGTCCCGAGCGACGAGCTGCCCGCGCCCCTGGTGGTCCGGCCCGGGGACACCCTCGACGTCGACGACACGGTTGCCGCCCTGGTGGGCGCCGGCTACCGCCGGGAGCACCAGGTCGAGCACCGGGGGGAGGTGGCGGTCCGCGGCGGCATCATCGACGTGTTCCCGTCCACCGCCGACGTCCCCGTCCGCATCGACCTGTGGGGCGACGAGGTGGACCGGCTCACCGCCTTCGACGTCGGCGACCAGCGGTCCGTCGGCGACCTGGCCGCCGCCGTCCTGTTCGGCTGCCGCGAACTGTTGCCGTCGGCGGACGTCCGCCGACGAGCCGCCGACCTGGTCGACGCCGAGCCGTGGGGCCGGGCCCAGTGGGAACGGTTGGCCGCCGGCGACGTGTTCGACGGCATGGAGTCCTGGCTGCCCTGGTTGCACCCCGACGATCGGCTGCTGAGCGGCCTGCTGTCGCCGGAAGCCCAGGTGGTCCTGGTCGAACCCCGCCGCATCCGGGACCGGGCGGTCGAGCTCGCCGACGAGGAGGCCGCCCTGGCCGACAGCCTCGCCACCACCTGGGGGGCCGCGCCCCACCAGGACGACCGGCCAGAGAGCGCCGAGGGGGCCGGTGGCCACTTCCCCCGGCTGTACCTGCCGCTCGACCGGCTGCTGGCCGACCGGTCGGTGCCGGCCCTCCAGGTGGTGTCGGTCCCGGAGGGGCCGACCACCCCAGCGGTGACCGTTCGGGGCTTCGACCCGGTGGCCGGGGACCCCGACCGGCTGGCCCGGCAGGTGACCAAGCTGGTCGACGACGGCTACTCGGTGACCCTGTGCTCGCCCACCGACGCCGGAGCCCGCCGCCTGGCGGCCGTCCTGGCGGACGAGGGGGTCACCGTCCCGGTCGCCGACCGCGCCGAGGCCGTTGCCGGCGCCCGGGTGATCGCCGCGCCGATCGGCCTCGGGTTCGCCCTGCCCGACGCCCGAGTGGCGGTGCTCTCCGAAGCCGACGTCACCGGCCGACGCACCCCCCACCGCCGGGCCCGGCCGCGGGCCCGACCCACCGACGGGTTCTTCGACGACCTGGCCACGGGGAGCTACGTGGTCCACCGCCAACACGGGGTGGCCCGATACGCCGGGGTCACCACCCGCACCGTCGGCGGGACCACCCGGGACTACCTCCTGCTGGAGTTCCGCGGCAACGACCGCATCTACCTCCCCGTCGACCAGATCGAGGCGATCACCCCCTACAGCGGGGGTGAGTCGCCGACGTTGTCCAAGATGGGCGGGGCCGACTGGCAGCGCACTCGAGCCAAGGCCCGGGCGGCCGCCGGGGAGGTCGCCGAGGAGCTGGTCGACCTCTACCGCCGCCGCCAGGCGGTGCTGGGCCACGCCTTCGCCGCCGACACCCCATGGCAGGCCGAGATGGAGGGGGCGTTCCCGTTCACCGAGACCGTCGACCAGCTCCGGGCCATCGACGACGCCAAGGGCGACATGGAGCAGCCCCGCCCGATGGACCGCCTGGTGGTCGGCGACGTCGGGTTCGGCAAGACCGAGGTGGCCGTCCGGGCGGTGTTCAAGGCCGTCCAGGACGGCAAGCAGGCCGCCGTCCTCGTCCCCACGACCCTGTTGGCCAGCCAGCACCACCAACAGTTCGCCGACCGCTACGCCCCGTTCCCGGTCAAGGTGGAGCTGCTCAGCCGGTTCCTGTCGAACGCCCAGGCCCGCAAAGTGGTCGACGGCCTCGCCGACGGCTCCGTCGACGTCGTCGTCGGTACCCACCGCCTGTTGTCGCAGGAGGTCCGGTTCAAGGACCTCGGGCTGCTGGTGGTGGACGAGGAGCAGCGGTTCGGGGTGACCCACAAGGAGGCCGTCAAGCGACTGGCCGAGGGAGTCGACGTCCTCACCCTGACCGCCAGCCCCATCCCGCGGACCCTGGAGATGGCCCTCACCGGCATCCGGGACCTGTCGATGGTGAACACGCCCCCGGCCGACCGCCGGCCCATCCTCACCTACGTCGGCGAACGGGACGACGCCGCCGTCTCCGAGGCCATCCGCCGGGAGCTCCTCCGGGAGGGCCAGGTGTTCTACGTCCACAACCGGGTGGCCGACATCGACGTCGCCGCCCAACGCATCGGTGCCCTCGTCCCCGAGGCCCGCGTGGCCGTCGCCCACGGCCAGATGGACGAGGGCGGCCTGGAGCAGATCGTCCTCGACTTCGCCGACCGCCGGTACGACGTCCTGGTCTGCACCACCATCATCGAGTCCGGAATCGACATGCCGTCGGTGAACACCCTGGTGGTCGATCGGGCCGACCTCCTCGGCCTGGGACAGCTCCACCAGATCCGCGGCCGGGTCGGGCGGGGCAACCAGCGGGCGTATGCCTACCTGTTCCACCCCGCCGACCGCGTCCTCACCGAGCAGGCGTACGAGCGGCTGCGGACCATCGGCGAGCAGACCGAGCTGGGGTCGGGGTTCAAGATCGCCATGCGCGACCTCGAGATCCGGGGGGCCGGCAACCTGCTCGGGTCCGACCAGTCCGGCCACATCGCCGCCGTCGGCTACGACCTCTACGTCCAGCTCGTCGCCGAGGCCGTCGCCGAGGCCCGGGGCGAGCCGCGACCCACCCCCCCGGCCGTTTCCCTCGACGTCCCAGGGGACGCCCACCTCCCCGCCGACTACGTCCCGGCCGAAGACGCCCGGGTGGAGGGGTACCGCCGGCTGTCGGCCGCCACCACCGACGGCGACGTCGACGACATCGCCGACGAGTGGGTCGACCGGTTCGGGCCCCTCCCGGGTCCCGCCGAGGGCCTCCTCGCCCTGGCCCGCCTCCGGGTGGCCTGCCTGGCCACCGGGACCACGGACGTCGCCGTCCAACCGGCCCGGGTCGGTGGGGCCCGGCAACCGGTGGCCAGGGTGTCCCCGGTCGTCCTCCCGGCCAGTGCGCAGGTCCGGCTCCGCCGTCTCGTCCCGGGGGCCGCCTACCGGGAGGAGCTCCACCAGCTGGTGGTCCCCCTCACCGGCGACGGCCGCCCCGCCGACGTCCTCCGGGGCTTGCTGCTGGAGCTGCTGCCTCCCGCCCCCGCCCCGGTCCCGGCCTGAACGGCCGGGCCGATCGCCGATTCGGGCCGATTCGGGCACCGGCGGGCGTAGCCGGTAGCATGCCCGGCGCGTGAAGCGCCTGCTCGTCCTCCTCGTCGCCATCGCCGCCCTGGTCGGTCTCGCCGCGGCCTACTTGCCGTCCGACGCCGCCAGCGTCAACGGCACAATGGTCAGCCAGTCGACCCTGAACACGGACCTGTCGGCCATCACCGGCAGCCCCGGGTTCCAGTGCTATCTGTACGCCGACCAGGTGCTGACCGGGGGGACAACGTCGTCGATGTTCCCCGTCCAGGGGGTCGGCTCACCGACCGGCACATCGGTGGCCACGGCCACAAAGAACCCGGCGTCGGTCAACGCCGGGTTCTCCCGGTACTGGCTCAGCCAGCTGCTCACCAACCAACTGGTGGTCCAGCTCCTGGACCGCCTGGACCTGACGGTGACCCAGGCCGACCTGGCGTTCGGCCGTACCAGCCTGACCGCCCAGATCAACGGGGTGTTGAGCAGCTACCAGTCCCAGACCGGGGGGAGCTGTGGCGGCCAGGCGGCGGCCATCCTCGCCTCACTGCCCGCCAACTTCCGGGCCGAACAGGTCAAGGTGCAGGCCGACCAGGACGTCCTCTTGGCCCACGAGGCGGGCTACACGCTCGACCACGCCGGCCTGCTCCACTTCTTCACCGTCCACCGCGCCACCTTCCACGTCGTCTGCTACACCGTCGCCTCCTTCAGTACCGAGGCCGACGCCACGGCCGCCCGGGCGGCCGCCGCCACCGGGACGGCGCTCACCGCGTCCGGGGGCACCATCGAGGGCAGCCGGTGCGTACTGGGCACGACACTGCCGTCCTCGGTGTCGTCGCTGAAGGCCGGCCAGGTGTCGGAGCCGCTGACCACATCGTCGACGAGCGGGTACCTCCTGGTCCAGGTCACCAAGGTCGAGCAGGCCAACTTCGCCACCGTGAAGTCCCACGTGGGGATCGCCATCTTGGAGGCCGGTTCCGCTCGGACCTCCGCCTTGATCCGGGCCGCCAACCGAGAAGCGGCGGTCACCGCCGACCTCCGCTACGGCCGGGTGGCCCCCGAGACCACCTCCCTGCTGCCCCCGAAGAGCCCGCCGGCCGCCGCCGTCCTCAACCCTCCGGCCAACCAGCCGGCGGCGGCCGCCGCCTCGGGTTCGGGGTCCTCCGGCGCCTGATCGGGTGGCTCCCCGGATCGTCGTGGTCGGGCTCGGCCCGGCCGGTCCGGACCTGCTCACCGTGGCCGCGGTCGAGCTGCTCACGGATGCCCCGGTCGCCTTCCTGCGCACCGGCCGGCACCCGGCCGCGGCCGACCTGTCCGGCCTCACCACCTTCGACGGCCACTACGACGCCGCCGACACCTTCGAACAGGTCTACGCGGCCATCGTCGACGACCTGGTGGCCGCGGCCATCGAGCACGCCGCCAATTCCGCGGCCGACCGGGCCATTGTCTACGGCGTCCCCGGCTCGCCCCTGGTGGCCGAGCGCACCGTCGAGCTCCTCCGGGCCGACCCCCGGGTGGAGGTCAGTGTGGTTCCCGCGCTGTCGTTCCTCGACCTGGCCTGGGACCGGCTGGGTGTCGACCCACTGGCCGCCGGCGTCCGTCTGGTCGACGGCACCCGGTTCGCCGAGGAGGCCGCCGGCGACCGCGGGCCACTGCTGGTCGCCCAGTGCTGGACGACCCAGCTCTTGTCGGACATCAAGTTGGCCGTCGACACCGACCTGCTGACGGCTGGCGCCCCGCCGCCGACGGCCACCATCCTCCACCACCTCGGTCTCCCCGACGAGCAGGTCCTGACCGTGGCCTGGCCCGACCTCGACCGGACCGTCGTCCCCGACCACCTGACCTCGGTTTGGCTGCCCCGGGTGGCCGTCCCGGTGGCCCGGGACCTCGTCGCCCTCGACGGCCTGGTCCGCCGCCTCCGGCAGGACTGCCCATGGGACCGCGAGCAGACCCACGCATCGCTTACCCGCCACCTCCTCGAGGAGTCCTACGAGGTCATCGACGCCATCGACGACCTCACCCGGGCCGAGGCGGGGGTGGAGGTGGCCGCCGGCACCGACGACGGGGTCGCCGAGGCGGTCGACCACCTCGAAGAGGAGCTGGGCGACCTGCTGTTCCAGGTGTACTTCCACGCCTGCCTGGCCGCCGAGGAGGGCCGGTTCACCTTGGCCGACGTTGCCCGGGGGGTCCACGACAAGCTGGTCGCCCGGCACCCCCACGTGTTCGGTGACGTCGTCGCCGACGACGCCGGCACCGTGGTGGGCAACTGGGAGGAGATCAAGAAGGCCGAGAAGGGCCGGGCCAGCGTGACCGACGGCATCCCGGCTGCTTTGCCCGCCCTGGCCTTCGCCGCCAAGCTGGCCCGTAAGGCCGATTCGGTGCCGGGAGCCGAGCTGCCGGACGTCGGGGAGCAGCGGGACCGGGCCGTCGCCATCCTGACCGCGGGGGGGACCGGCGATGGGGAGACCATTGGCGCCAATATGGGTGAATTGTTGCTGGCAGTCGCCGACCTGGCCAGGCGTTCCGGCGTCGACCCGGAGGACGCCCTGCGGGCCTCGGCCAGGGGACTGGGTGACCGGATTCGAGAGGCCGAGGGTCGGCCGGGGGGAGCGGCGGAATGACAGCGGTTGGGGTGGACGGTCGGCCTGGCCCGACCGGCGCAGAACCTGTTCCGACGACCAGTGGGGCTCCGTCTCACCGGCGCGCCACCCTCCGCCGGGCGACGGGACGGCTGCACCGGTTCCTGCGGATCTGCTTTCCGAGCACGATGTCGATCGTGGTGGCCTTCATGGTCTGCATCGTCGCCCCGGTGTCCCTCGTCGCGCTGCACATCCACGAGAACCCCATGTTCTCCCCCATCGACGAGTCGGCGCACTTCGACTACGTGAACCGGATCGCCGACGGCGGCCTGCCTCGGCTCGGGCAGCCGATGCTGAACACGACCATGCGGGCGGTGGCGTGCCGGGGCACGGCCCTCCCGGGAGCAGTCGTGCCGCCGTGCAGCACGGCGGTCCTTCATCCGGGCCAGTTCGGCGGCGGTGGGCTCTCCTACGAGGCCCAGCAACCGCCGGCCTACTACGCCATCACGGTCCCGTTCCGTTGGGCAGCAGTCCACATCTTCGGATTGAGCCCGCTGTCCGGCACCCGGGCGGTCGGCGCCCTGTGGCTCGTCGCCGGTCTGCTGCTGTTGTGGATCGCCGGCCGGGTCCTCCGACTGGCGCCGAAGGTGATCGGCGCCGCCATCCTCCTGGTCGCCGTCGCCCCAGCGGTTGTCTACGAGAGCTCCATCGTGAGCAATACAGCGTCGATGGTGTTCGTGGGGGGGCTCATCGCCGTGTCCGCTGCCCTGGCCTTCCGCTATCCGGGGCGGTGGGTGCCGCCGGTGTTGTTACTGGTGGGGGTATTTGCCGCCGCCACCAAGGAGACGGGGGCCCTGGCTGCCGTGGTGGTCGCCGCCCTGTTCGCCATCTTGGCGTTTCCCCGCCGCCCGACGGGGGCCGGTTGGCTCCGATCGGCCTGGGGATGGGTCCGCATCTGGCTTCCCAACGGCGGCGCCCTGGCTATCGGGGCGGTCGTCACCGTGGTGGCCTGGAGCGTCATCAGCAACCGCCTGTCGTTGATCGACCCGAAGACCCTCCCGGCTCTCGGGGCGCTTCGTGGCTATCCGGTCGGCGTCGCCTTGATTGCTCGAGAGGCGCTCACCCTGCTGACCCCGGCAACCGGCTCCTACGACGCCTTCCGAACCACCACATCGGCGACCGTTCCGGTGTCCAGCCTCCTGTCCCAGCACCTCCAGACAATCACCGGCGTCCTCCTCGGGTACCTGTTCATCGCCGGTGGGGCCGCCGGCCTGTTCGTCCGCCCGCGCCGCTGGCACCACTGGCTGGGGCTGCTTACCCTGGCTGCACTGTTCGTCGGCGGCATCGTTCTCGGCGTGGGGATCTGGCTCACGTACGATGCCGATCCCGGCCTGTCGGGGCGCTACGGGCTCGCACTCCTACCCTTCCTGGCGATCGCCCTGGTCACGGCCGTGCGAGGGCGCTGGGTACTCGGTGGGTTGTGGGCGTCGGCGATCGCCCTGTGCGGGCTGGACTTCTTCTACATGCTGTCCCGCTGAGGCCCCATGGCGAGCGAGATCCGGAGCGTCAGTCGGGGCCTCGGTGGCCGAGGAGGACCAGGTTCTTTCCCATCCAGCGGTCCACCGCCCTGTCCAGCAGCCGGCTCAGCGGGAACACCAGCCGGTCATACTGGCGCACCGATCGTCCATCGATCTTCCCCGTGGCTCCCGGTAGCAGGTAGCGGTAGGCCAGCGACACGACGAACCCCAGGCTGTCCGCATAGTGGCAGCGGTCGACGACGAACCCGGCATTTGCCGTCTTTTGCACGAGCTCGGCCTTACGGTAACGGCGCAGGTGGCCGACATGCCGGTCCATCGAGCTGTAGAGGGCCGGGAATGCCGGGACGTACAGGAGGAGAGGTGCACCCGGGGCGGCGACGCGGAACAGCTCCCTCAGGATGCCGACATCGTCGTCGATGTGCTCGATCACGTTGAAGCTGTACAGCGCCGTCTGGCTGCCCGAAGCGACCGACGGTAGGGTCGTGGTCTCGAACCCCTGTGCCGCCAGGTGCGCCGTGAGGTCGGCGTCGGCTTCGACGCAGAGCACCGGGTGACCGAGGGAACGGGCGTGCCTGGCGTACGTGCCGACGCCGGCGCCGAAGTCGAGGAAGGGACAACCGCCAGCGGCCGCCGCCCCCAAGTCTGCCAGGAGGGTGATGAGGTACCGCTGGTAGTTGACCGCCTCTTCCATCGCCTCGAGGTTGCCGACCCCGGTGTACGCCGAACCCGGCTCCGTCACTTCAATCATCCTGTCGGGAGCCCCCAGTAACAGTCGCCTTGGTCCGGCCCGCCGGACCCAGTTGCAGGTAGACCAGCCGCCGGGCCTCTTGGCGGGCGAGCTTGACGCTCTTCAGGATGACGCCGCAGGTGAGAGAGAGAAAGGCGACCACCTGGATCGAGGCGGCCAGGACGGCGGTGGGAAGCCGTGGGACCAGACCGGTCTGGCCGTACTGGTCGACGATCGGTACACCCAGGATCAAGGCGACGGCGGTCAGCACGACGAAGCAGGTGAGGAAGAACCGCAGCGGGTACATGGCTTCGAACAGCCTGACCAGCGAGAGCAGGATGCGGACGCCGTCCCGGTAGGTGCGGAGCTTACTGGCGGATCCTTCCTCCCGACTGCCGTAGGGAGTAGCTACCTCCAACCAGTTGGCGTCGATCTCCACCGTGTGGGCCGTCAACTCCGCCTCAATATCGAAGCCCTCGGCGTGCACCGGGAACGACTTGACCAGCCGGCGGGACATCACCCGGTACCCGGACAGCACGTCGGTGAAGCTGCCGCCGAGACAGAACCGGAAGGCGGACGTCAGGAGCACGTTGCCGGTGGCGTGTCCCCGCCGAAACGCGTTCGGATCGTCCGACTCCGGTTGGCGCGTGCCCACCACCATGTCGAGGTGCTCGTTCAGCAGCCGGCTGACCATGAGCGGGGCCGAGGCGGCGTCGTAGGTGGCGTCCCCGTCGGCCAGGACGTAGACGTCCGCGTCCACGTCGGCGAACATCCGCCGGACGGCATGGCCCTTGCCCCGGCGGTTCTCCCGGAGCACCACGGCCCCGGCGGCCAGGGCGAGGGCCGACGTGTTGTCCGTCGAGGCGTTGTCGCAGACGTAGACGGTGGCGTGGGGAAGGGCCGCACTAAAGGCCTCGACGACCGACCCAATGGAAGCTTCCTCATCGTGGCAGGGGAGCAGGATGGCAACCTGGGCCGTGACGCTGGGGTCGGCGGGCACGCCGGGGTTGGACCCGACGCGCAACGCGCCTCTGGCGCCTGTCCCTTCGATGATGTCGGTGGTCACACGATCCCCTGCCCGGCCGGCAGCATACCTGCCCGGCCGGCCCACCTCGGCTTATGCACCCCTGATTCGCCGCCCGCTCCCTGACCTGCACCGTGCCAGGCGGTAGCGTTGTGGCCGGCGCACCAGGGACGGCGCCAAGGGAGTGAGCACGTGAGCACCATCGAGTACGTCGTCGGCCGTGAGGTCATCGACTCCCGTGGCAACCCGACGGTGGAGGTCGAGGTCGTCCTCGACTCCGGCGCCCGGGGCCGGGCGATAGCCCCCTCCGGGGCGTCGACGGGCATCCGCGAGGCCGTCGAGCTGCGGGACGGCGGCGACCGGTTCGGCGGCAGAGGGGTCCGCCAGGCGGTGGCCAACGTGGACGGTGAGATCAACGAGGCCCTGTCCGGCTTCGACGCCCTCGACCAGCGGGCGGTCGACCTGGCCCTGATCGACCTCGACGGCACCGCCGACAAGGGCCGGCTGGGGGCCAATGCCACCGTCGCCACCTCCCTGGCGGTGGCCAAGGCGGCTGCGGCCGAGCTGGAAGTTCCGCTCTACCGGTCGATCGGTGGGGCCAACGCCCACGTCCTGCCGGTGCCGATGCTCAACGTGGTCAACGGGGGTGCCCACGCCCGGAACTCCATCGACTTCCAGGAGTACATGCTCATGCCGGTGGGCGCCGCCTCCTTCAGCGAGGCCCTCCGGTGGGGCACCGAGACCTACCACGCCCTCAAGAACGTGCTGGCCCAGCGGGGGCTGTCCACCGGGGTGGGCGACGAGGGCGGGTTCGCCCCGGACCTCCCGTCCAACGAGGAGGCCATCACCCTGTTGCTGGAGGGTATCGAGGCCGCCGGCCGGGTGCCCGGCGAGGAGATCGCCATTGCCCTCGATCCGGCCACCAGCGAGCTGTGGAAGGACGGCGCCTACCACCTGGCGGGTGAGGGCCGTACCCTCCGCTCCGGTGACCTCGTCGACTACTGGGTCGACCTGGTCGACCGCTACCCGATCGTGTCCATCGAGGACGGCATGGCCGAGGAGGATTGGGACGGCTGGGCCGCCCTGACCCGGGCCCTCGGTGACCGGATCCAGCTGGTCGGCGACGACCTCTTCGTGACCAACGTCGAGCTGCTGGACCGCGGCATCCGGTCCGGGGTGGCCAACGCCATCCTGGTGAAGCTGAACCAGATCGGTACCCTCACCGAGACCCTCGACGCCGTCGAGCTGGCCACCCGTTCGGCCTACCGGCCGGTGATCTCCCACCGGTCCGGCGAGACCGAGGACACCACCATCGCCGACCTGGCCGTGGCCACCAACGCCGGGCAGATCAAGACCGGTGCTCCCTGCCGGTCGGACCGGGTGGCCAAGTACAACCAGCTCCTCCGGATCGAAGAGGACCTGGGCGGCTCCGCCGCCTTCGGCGGTGCCGACGCCCTGGCCGGTGGGCGCAGTGGTGGTGGCCGCAGTGGTGGTGGACCCAGTGGTGGTGGACCCAGTGGTGGTGGACCCAGTGGGCAGGGCTAGGACCGCACCCGCGGCCCCTTCCTCGTCGGGCAGGTCTGGCTCGTCCGCCGGCGGTTCCGCCCGCTCCGCAGGCCCCGGCCGTTCGGGCCGCTCCTCTGCCCCGGTGGCCCCACCCAGCCGGACGGCGCGCCGGCAGGCGGCCAAGGCCCGGCGGAACCGGCTGATGGTCATCGGGGCAGCGGTGGTGTCGGTGGTCATCGTCGCCGCCTGGTTCCCGGCTTCCGCCCTATACCACCAGCACCAGCAGTTGGCGTCGAGCTCCGCCCAGCTGGCCGAGCTCCGGCAACAGGACAAGGCGCTGAACCAGGAGCGGAAGAACCTGTCCAACTCCGCCGAGATCGAACGCATCGCCAGGCAGCAGTACGGGCTGGTGAAGCCGGGGCAGACCGCCTACCAGGTGCTGCCGGCCAGCAAGGGGGCGACGGGATCGGGAACCGATGCCCCTGATCCGGGCGACCCGGGCCTCACCGCGCCGGTCGCCCCCTCCGGTGACGCCGAGCTGCCGGCCGGCTCGGGGCATGGTGCCGGCAGCGGCGCGACCGGGGCCGGGTCGGCTCTTTCGGCGACCGGGGCCGGCAGCGGTTCGACCACGGCGACCGGCTCGTCGGGGTCGGGCGCCGGTGGCGGAGCGGGTGGTTCGGGCGGTTCGACATCGGGCTCGTCCAGTGTGCTCGGCCGGATCGAGCAGACCCTCGAGTTCTGGCGTTGACCCGTCCGCCCGGGCGAACGGCGCACGGCGGGGAAGGCCAGGGGATGGCGAGTCCAGGTGACGACGGGCTACCAATTGCCATCTGCGGGCCCGAAGGGTCTCCGGCGGACGATGTGGCCGTAGTCACTGAGCTCCTCGGTCGCCCACCGGCGGGCGAATTCACCGTGATTGTCCGCCGAGCCGACGGGCATCCGTCGGTGATCGCCAACGCCCCGTTCCTCGACGACGGCACCCCAATGCCGACCCGGTACTGGTTGGTCGACACCCAGTTACGGGAGTCGGTCAGCCGGCTGGAGTCGACCGGCGGGGTTCGCCAGGCTGAAGCGGCGGTGGACCCATCGGCGCTCTCCGAGGCCCACGCCCGGTACGCCGCAGAACGCGATGCGCTGGTGACCGCCGACCACCACGGCCCGCGACCCTCCGGGGGGGTCGGCGGCACCCGGCAGGGAGTCAAGTGCCTGCACGCCCACTTGGCCTGGTGGTTGGCTGGTGGTGAGGATCCGGTGGGGAAGTGGGTTGCCGGTGCGCTCGGAGTCGACCGATCGTCCTTCAGGGGCTGAGGCCCCGGCCCGGTTCCTGCAGGACCTCCATCAGATGCACCCGTCGCAACAGCTCGGTGGTCGTCTCGTCGATGGGAGCGAGAGCCGGTGGGGCAAAGCGGGAGTGCGTGGTCTCCAGCCGCTGGAGGCTCTGCCACAGTGCCTGCTGACTGCGGGAGAGGAGGGCCGCAGTCTCTCCGTCCCCTAGATGCTCGTGACGGAGCGCTTCCGTCACGGTCGGGGGTCCGGGCAGGCCGCGGCGCCGGTCCACGAACTGCAGCCGGTGTAGCCAGCGGGCGACGGCCTCCTGCCACGGCCCCGTCCGAGCCAGCAGGTCCGAGTACGGCGACACGAAGACGGGGAGACCGGCCATAGCGGTGAGAGACTCCCGCGTGTAGAGCTCCCATAGGGCCAATCCGTGGGCAAGGCTGGGTGCCGATCCATGAGCCCGGAGGGACCGGCTCAGGGGGCCACTGGGTTCTCCGTCGGCGTGGTACATCTCCGTCATCCCGGCCAGCATCTTGCAGAGCGACCGTGCCGATTCGATGGGATGGCGCCAGACGAACACCGCGGCCAGCGTGTGGTCGCTCAGCACCTCACGCCAGAAGGGCAGCAGGATGGACTGGCGGGGATCCTTCCAGACGCTGGTCCCGCAGTCCGGAAAGGCTTGGGCGAAGAGGATCCGGGCCCGCACCCGCCAGTCGGCCAGCGGCGCCAAGTGCTCCCAGCCGGGAACCAGGGCGGGCGGATCCGTCACGCTTCCCCCGAGTGCCTGCAGCAGGGCTTCGTCGAAGGTCGAGAGGGAACTGCTCTCGAAGTACCCCCGCTCGTTCCAGGGTTCCGGTGCCATCAGGTCGTCGGTCACCGGCAGGTTCAATCCCAGGTGGCTCAGCATCTCGGTCGTCGCCGAGGTGCCGCTCCGGGGGACGCCGATGACCAGCAGCGTCTTGCGGCCCTGGTTACGACGCCGGAACATGACCTGGGACGGTACCGACGACACCTGAGAGTCACCTTGTACCAACCTTGGTGATTGCTAAGTATCCGGCCAGCACTGTTTCCCCCGGGGCCGGGCTGTTGCCCTGACTACAGTGGCGGGTCGCCGTTTGGACGAGGAGGGACAATGATGGGTTCCCATAGCGGTGGCGCCACCGATCACCGGGCCGGTGGGGCTGCCGGGGTCGTTCGGCCAGCGTGACCACCGACCCCATCGAGCGCCTGGTGGAGCGCCACCCGACGCTGAGCCCGATAGCTGGCGACGTCCAGGCTGCCCTGGGCGTGCTCGAGAAGGCGTTCACCGGTGGTCGCACCGTCTACGTCTGCGGCAACGGTGGCAGCGCCGGTGACGCCGACCACATCGTCGGCGAGCTGATGAAGGGGATGTGCCGCGCCCGGCCGCTGCCCGCGGCCGAGCGCGCCGCGCTGGCCTCCGCCGCCCCGGCTGGGATGGAGCAGGATGTCGCCTACCTCACCGAGCGCCTCGACGGCGCCTTGCCGGCAGTCTGCCTGTCCAGCCAGATAGGCCTCCTGACGGCGGTGGCCAACGACGTCGCCGGCGACATGGGGTTCGCTCAGCAGGTCTACGGGTACGGACGCCCAGGCGACGTCCTGTGGGCGATCTCCACCTCTGGGCGCTCCCGCAACGTCGTCCTCGCCACCCTGGCAGCCCGAGCCCGGTCCATGCCGGTGATCGCCCTGACCGGGCACTCGGGCCAGCCGCTGGCGGCCCTGGCCGAGGTGGCGATCGCCGTCCCGTGCGCCGACGTCGGAGCTGCCCAGGAGCTCCACCGGCCGGTATACCACGCGATTTGCCAGGGCCTGGAGGACAGGTTCTTCCCCACCGGTGCCTGATGTGGGGGAACTGAGCAGCGGCCAGGCGTCGGCACCGGTGGCCGCCATCGACTGCGGCACCAACTCCACCCGTCTGCTGGTCGTCGACGACCGGAATCGGACGATCGAGCGGGAGATGCGCATCACCCGCCTCGGCGAAGGGGTCGACGCCACCCACCGGCTGCAGGACTCGGCGATCGCCCGGACGGTCGACGTCCTGGCGGGGTACGGCGACGTCATGGCCCGCTTGGGCGTTGTCCGGGGTCGGTTGGTGGCCACGTCGGCCGTCCGGGATGCCGTCAACGGCGACGTCTTCCTGGCGGCGGCGGAGGCGGCCACCGGCCTGACCGCCGAGCTACTCGACGGGTCGGCCGAAGGACGATTGGCCTATGCCGGTGCCGCCGCCGGGCTGGACTGCGTACCCGGGGACGACGTGGTCGTGGACATCGGTGGGGGGTCCACCGAACTGGTGGTGGCCAGGCGGGGCGAGGTGCAGGCCGTGTCCATGGACATTGGTTGCGTACGGCTCAGCGAACGGTACCTCGGTACCGACCCGCCGACGGCCGAGGAGTTGGCCGCCGCCGTCGGGGCGGTCGAGGCCCAGCTCGACGCGGCCTTCGACGTCGTCGAACCGCTCGGCGCCCTCCGGGAAGGCAGCCGCCTCATCGGTCTCGCCGGTACCGTCTCCACCCTCGGCGCCCTCGTCCTTGACCTCGACGTCTACGACCGGGACCGGCTGCACCATGCGGTCATCACCGCTGATGAGGTGGCGGGTTGGCTGGATCGGCTGGCCTCCGAGACCACCGCCCAGCGGGCCGCTCGGGCGGCCGTCGATCCCGGCCGCGAGGACGTGATCGTTGGCGGGGTGCTCATCCTGGACCGGGTTATGCGACGGCTCGGGTTCGCCGAGTGCCTGGTGTCCGAGTCCGACATCCTGGATGGGTTGGCCGGCAGTCTCCTGCCGGGCCACTGACGCCGTTCGCGGCCACCCGGACCGCGCTGCGGCCCCTCAGCCCCGGGGTGGGTCGCATGGCCCCGGCGCGAGCTGGGGATATGGGCCGAGACCGGTCGCTCCATACCGGTTTCACCGAGGCCATGCCCTACAATCGTCACCGTGCCCCGGAGTCGCTCCCCATATCCCTGGCAGACGACCATCCCCGTAACGGCGTGAAGACGGTCATCCTGGCCGGAGGGCTCGGCACCCGGTTGACCGAGGAGACCTCGGTCCGGCCAAAACCGATGGTGGAGATCGGCGGGAAGCCCATCATCTGGCACATCATGAAGATGTACTCCCGGCACGGCCTCAACGACTTCGTGGTCTGCTGCGGTTACAAGGGCTACGTCATCAAGGAGTACTTCGCCAACTACGTCATCCACAATTCCAGCGTCACCTTCGACCTCAAGAACGGACAAATGGAGATCCATGCCAACGAGGTGGAGCCGTGGACGGTCAGCCTGATCGACACCGGGGACTACACCCAGACCGGTGGCCGTCTCGGCCGGGTCCGGGGCTACCTCGACGAGGATGAGGATTTCTGCATGACCTACGGCGACGCCGTCAGCGACATCGACATCTCTGCGCTGCTGGCCTTCCACCGCGACCGGGGCCGGTGGGCAACGGTGACGGCCGTCCTGCCTACGTCGAGGTTCGGTTCCCTCGACGTCCACGACGACCAGGTCGTGCGATTCCAGGAGAAGCCGGCTCAGGCCGAAGCGCTGATCAACGGCGGGTTCTTCGTGCTGTCGCCCAAGGTCCTGGACTACGTGGAGGGTGACCAGACCTACTGGGAGCACGAGCCCCTTGAGCAGTTGGCCGCCGACGACCAGCTGTCGGCGTACCGGCACGACGGTTTCTGGCACGCCATGGACACCCTCCGGGACCGCAACACGCTGGAAGAGCTCTGGAGCTCCGGCAGCGCACCGTGGAAGACGTGGTGACCCCGCCGCTCCGGACGGCTCCGCTGGACGGGCTCGTCCCCTCGACCTACCGGGACCGGACTGTGCTCGTGACCGGGCACAACGGCTTCGTCGGATCCTGGCTGTCCCACTGGCTCGTCGGCGTCGGTGCACGGGTGGTCGGCCTTTCGTTGCCCGCCGCTCCCGGTGGGCTCGCCGAGGTCACGCAGCTGGACCGGGTCGTCGAATCCGTCGAGGTCGACGTTCGCGACCGTGAAGCCGTGGGTCGGGTGGTCGACCGGTGCCGTCCGGACATCGTCTTCCACCTCGCCGCCCAAGCCTTCGTCCTCACGTCCTACGACGATCCATTGGCCACCTTCGACGCCAACGTCATGGGCACCGCCAACGTGCTCGATGCCCTGCGGGGCCAGCCGTCGGTGCAGGCCTGTGTCGTCATCACCAGCGACAAGTGCTATGCGTTCGCCGACCGACCCCACCGGGAGGACGACCCGCTGGGCGGTGACGATCCCTACAGCGCCAGCAAGGCCGCGGCGGAGCTCGTGGCGCACTCTTACCGGGCCTCGTTCTTCGACGGCGGCATCGGCCTGGCCACCGCCCGGGCGGGCAACATCGTCGGTGGCGGTGACTGGGGGGCCAACCGGATCGTCCCCGATGCCATGAGGGCCGCCGCCGACGGCGCCCCGCTGCAGCTCCGGCACCCCGGCGCCATCCGACCGTGGCAGCACGTCCTCGACGCCGTCGCCGGCTACCTCCGCCTAGGGGCCGCGTTGGAGGACGATCCGTCGACGTTCGCCGCCGCCTGGAACTTCGGTCCGGACCCGTCGGCAACCGCCACCGTGGGTGAGCTGGTCGGCGACCTGCTGGCGGC
>Ga0134126_10001005_pt1 | contig 35694 bp, 24 predicted proteins | sample KB31752_FD_96881 | JGI IMG/M metagenome (GOLD analysis project Ga0134126, IMG submission 96881) | Terrestrial soil microbial communities with excess Nitrogen fertilizer from Kellogg Biological Station, Michigan, USA - KB3-175-2 | ecosystem: Environmental > Terrestrial > Soil > Unclassified ...
CGGATGGTCATGCAGGTGTGCGAGGCTTCGAGAATGACGCCGACGCCGCGCGGTTCGAGTTCCTCCATCAGCAGGTCGGCCAACTCCTCGGTCATGCGCTCCTGCACCTGCGGCCGATGCGCCAATCCCTCGACGACGCGAGCCAGTTTGCTCAGGCCGACAATCTTGCCGGCGGGCAGGTAGGCGATGTGGGCCTTGCCGAAGAACGGCAACAAATGATGCTCGCAAGTCGAAGCGAACTCGATGTCGCGCTCCAGCACCATTTCGTCGTATTTCTGCGTGAATGTTTTGGCGAGAAATCGCCGAGGGTCATCGTGCAGGCCGGAGAACAGTTCGGCGTACATACGGGCGACGCGGGCGGGAGTTTCTTGCAATCCCTCGCGGTCGGGATCTTCGCCGACGGCGAACAGGATTTCACGAACGGCCGCCTCAATGCGCGCGGAATCGATCGCATTCGCGGATGCGCCATTGCGGGCGGGCGAACTCGATCGTCGCGGATGAGCGGCGGAATCAGGCATATGTGGTGTTACTTTCTTTCTGAAACCCACAAATCACAAGGACTCACGAGCTTGGAGCGCCAGTGACGGGTTCATTGCCTCGTCGCTGGCGCTCCGGGCTAATCCTTCTCTCTTGTCCTTTGTAGACTGTTCGGCGAAACAATCAAGCAACGAACAAGGGCGTCCGTTCACCGATGTCTCCATCGGCGGACGGACGCCCTTGTTCGTTCACCATCTAGGCGGATCAAAAACTTTGCAGCGGCACCTCAGCCACGACCTGGGCGCGGTTGCGCAACTCGCGTCCGTCCAGCAGCGGCAGGATGGTTTCCTGGGCCAGTTGCTTGAGGTAGTAACTAGACACTTTTCCCTGAATCGTGACGGCGGTTTCGCTCTCTTCGAGAGAGAGCTTGCGGAGCGCGGGGATGGGGCTGCGGCGCAAAGCCAGCGCCAGCCGAGACTGTTCCAGGGTCGAAGTGGACATGCGAACTCCTTCAAACCAGAGGCGAAAATGCTCCGTCGCCGAAGGCTCTCGTCCGCTGCCAAAAATCGGCAACGCGAGATGCCACGAGATGGGCATTCCTGCAAAACTCAAACGACAGCATTGTCGCAACGATGTTCGACACTCCAGGGGCAGGATCTTCAGAAAGACCCTTGCATCCTGTCCGCGCTGGTGAGTCAAGTTAGACGTTGAGAGGATCGACCGATTGTTGCTCAATCGCGTTGTCCGACAAACGATCCTCCTATCCGAATCATGGTAGGCAAGATTGTTGGCCAGAGCAAACAAAATCCGGAGAAGATTTCCAAAATCTTTCATCGGGACATAGCCTCCGGCTTGCCGGGGGCGTTTCGTTCCCTCCGGCAAGCCGGAGGCTATGTGCGAAATCGGCCAAGTTTTTTCTTGCCTTCCGTTAACCGAACGAGAATAATCCGGGGTACAGATCAAGGGATGTCGAAGGCGGCATCTGTTCCTACTCGGATCGAGCCGCCAAGATGATAGTGTCGCAGCCCCGACTCTTCTCAGCGAGGAATCCTCATGGCTCCCCCTGCTCTACACCCTCTAAAAGAACTGGACGCCGCGCGCGAATGGCAAGCCTGGCAACCCGATGAACGCCGGCACTGGGACCGCAAGTGGGCCGGCCATCTCTATCGCCGCGCCGGCTTCGGCGCTACCCTCGACGAACTGCGCGCGGCCGAACGGCGCGGCCCGCAAGCCACGATCGACCTGTTGCTCAAGGGCGAGCCGGAGTGCGATGAACTGATGCCGGCTCTGGTGACGGCGGGCCAATACACCGCCGATGCCAATCAACCGGCCGCCCTGCGCGGCTGGTGGTTGTACTGCATGCTGCACAGCGGCCATCCGCTGCGCGAGAAGTTGACGCTGTTCTGGCACAATCACTTTGCCACCAGCATCGCCAAGGTTCATAGCACCAAGGAGATGTTCAACCAGAACAAGCTCCTGCGCGAACACGCTCTCGGCAAGTTCGGCCCCTTCCTGCTCGCCATGAGCAAGGACGCGGCCATGATTCACTGGCTGGACTCCAACAGCAATATCAAGGGCAAAGCCAACGAGAATTATGCCCGCGAAGTGATGGAACTATTCAGCCTCGGCGTTGGCCATTACCAGGAGAAGGACATCCGCGAGGCCGCTCGCGCCTTCACCGGCTGGCACACCGATAGCGATGGTTTCGGCTTCGCCTTCAACGCCCGTCTGCACGATGACGGCGTCAAAACGGTGCTGGGGCAGACCGGCAATTGGAACGGCGATGATGTGGTGCGCATCATCCTGAAACAGCCGGCCACCGCGCAGTTTCTCGTTCGCAAGCTGTATCGTTTCTACGTCAGCGAAACGCATGAGGTGCCCGATAGCTTCCTCGAACCGCTCGCCGAGTCGTTCCGCAAAAGCGATTACGATATCGCCGCTCTTCTGCGAACCATGCTGTCTTCGCGGCACTTCTTCTCGGACTATGCTTTCCGCCAGCGCATCAAGAATCCGGTCGAATATGTTCTCGGCGCGGTGCGTTCGGTGTACCGCGAGTACGATCCCAAGGACAAGGACCATCAACCGTTGACGCAGCAAGATCTCGTGCGCCGGATCGATGAGATGGGCCAATTGTTATTCGCACCACCCAACGTCAAGGGTTGGCGCGGAGCCAAGGCATGGCTGAATACGTCCACGGTGCTGTCGCGCGATAACTTCGCGCAAGCGTTGGCGATGGGAACGCTCTGGGGCGGCGGCAACGGTAACGATGTCGTTCTATCCAAGTTCGCTGTCCGCCCCCCAGACGCCGTACCGACTGCGCCATCCAAACCCGCCGACAAACCCGAGGAATCCGCTCGACCCAAGGCGTTCGATCCCGCTCGCGTCATTCACGAAGAAAAAGTCACCAGCGGCAAAGACATCGTGCGCGTGCTGCTCGATGTGTATTTGCCCGGGGGTGTGCGTCCGGCGTCGGAGGCGAAGTTGATCGCCTTCGTCGAGGCGGGCCATCCCAAGGGAGCGGCCCTGGATCGCCGCGTCCGCGAAACCGTTCACGCTATTCTGACCATGCCGGAATATCAACTGGCGTAATGATGTGACGTGGCGAGCGGGGTCGCGTAAGCGCCCCGAGGAACGAACACTCGGGGCGCTTACGCAACCCCGCTCGCCAAACCTTCCAACACGAAAGGAAACATCCATGTTTAATCGTCGCCAATTCCTGACCCGCACACTGCAAGGTTCATCGCTGCTGGCCCTCGGCTCCGTGGTGCCGGAGTTCATCGCCAACACCGCGCACGCCGCCGAGAAAGGCAAAGACAACATCCTCGTCGTCATCGAAATGAACGGCGGCAACGACGGACTTAACACCGTCATCCCCTATGCGGATGATCTTTATCATAAATATCGGCCGACGTTGAAGCAGACGAAAGATCAGGTCGTGCGCCTGAACGATCAACTCGGCCTGAACCCCGGGATGCAAAGTTTCCGCCAACTGTGGAACCAGGGACAACTCGCCGTCGTGCAGGGCGTCGGCTATCCCAATCCTGACCGCTCGCACTTCGAGTCGATGGACATTTGGCAGACGGCCGACCCGCGCCGCAGCATCAAGACCGGCTGGCTGGGCCGCAGCGTCAACGAACTGCAAGGCCAGGGCGGATTCGTGCCGATCCTGCACATCGGTGCCGGCCGATTGCCACCGGCCGTTCAGGGCACACCGGGCGGCGCGGTCAGCATCAACAATCGGCAGCCGTTCAAGCTCGATCTCGGCGGCGGCACCGTCGCCCAGCAGAAAGCGCGGCGAAAATTGCTCGAAGAATTATCCGTCCCCGAGAAGGACGACAACGCCGGCGACATCTTGCAATTCGTGCGGCTGCGGCAATTGCGGACCATGACAAGCGTGGAACGCCTGCAAGAACTGCTCTCGAAGCAGCGCATGCAGCCGAACCAGTTCTACGGCCCGGATGGTTTCTATGGGCCGAACTCGCTGCCGATGCAATTGCAGCTCGTCGCCAACCTCATCATCACCGGCTTCGGCACACGCATTTTCTATGTGATGATCGACGGCTTCGACACGCACTCGATGCAGGCCGAGCCGCATCGCAAACTGCTGGCGCAGCTATCCGACGCGATCTTCAACATGTTCAACACCTTGAAGAACGGCGGCCACGACAAGCGCGTCATGGTAATGACGTATTCGGAGTTTGGCCGGCGTGTGCAGGAGAACGGCAGCAAGGGTACCGATCACGGGGCGGGATCGTGTCTGTTTGTCGCGGGTCCGGCTCTCAAGGGCGGCATCGTCGGCGAGCATCCGAGCTTGAAGGATCTGGATAGCGGCGATCTGAAATACGCCATCGACTTCCGCCGCGTCTACGCCACGTTGCTCGATACCTGGCTGCACTGCGACAGCAAGGCCGTTCTCGGCGGCAAGTTTGAACATCTGGAAGGATTGAAACCGCGCAAGGCGTAATGATTCGCCCTCGATTTGCCAGCCCGCAGCGCCAGCAAGGGATTCCCTTGCTGGCGCTGCGGGCTGGCGAGTAATTCTTCGGAGATTCCCCATGGCAACGCGCACCCGTCCGGCGTTCACCCTATTTCAACTGCTGATTGTGCTGGCCATCCTGCTGATCTTGTTCGCGCTATTCTTGCCGGCGATCATCAAGGCGCAGGCGAAGGCCCAGCGCATGAAAGCGACCAACAATCTCAAGCAATTGGTGCTGGGTTTGCATAACTACCACGCCACCTATAGCGTCTTCCCTCCAGGTGTCGATGATAATTCGTTTTCAGCCGCCAGCAGATTGCTACCCTTCATCGAACAGGCAAACGTCTATAACCAAATCGATTTCAAAAAATCGATCGACGACGAGGCCAATGCCAAGGCGAGGAAGGCCAAGATCAAGACGTTCCTCAGCAGGGGCGATCCCATCACGTCGGTGAAAGACGAATGGGGGGCGACGAATTATCTGTTTAACGACAAGCTGTTCTCGCTCAATTCCAAGGCCACAATCCCCGCTTCGATCCCCGATGGCACGAGTAATACCATCGCCGTTGGTGAGACGCTCAAGGGTGACGGTGGCACCAAGGCAGCCGACGTGAAACGCCAGTATGTCTTGTTGAAGAAAGACGCCCTCAAGGGCATCAGGCCCGAAGCGGGCGTGCAAAACTTCAAAGATAACAAGAATATTGCTGGTGATCGCTGCGCCAGTTGGATGGATGGTCGTTTCCTGCAAGGCACCTTCAACGGTATGCTGCGCCCCAATGACAAGCGACCGGACGTGAGTTGTGCGGGATTGGGTGGCGTATCGGCGTTGCGCAGCCTGGATCAATTCGTTCTCGTCGGCATGGTCGATGGTAGCGGCCATGTGATCAAGACCGCCATTTCCGCACCGACCTGGCAGTACCTGATGGACCCGGCCGATGGAAACGTCATCGGTTCAGACTTTGAGTGAGCAGGCGGAAAACGCGAGAATTCTTTCCAACAGGAGATAGCCTCATGCGAAGACAATTACGATCCGCTTTCACGCTGTTTCAACTGCTGATTGTGCTGGCGATTCTGCTGATCCTCCTAGCGCTACTGTTGCCGGCTATCGCCAAGGTGCGCGCGGCGGCGGCGCGCAGCCAGTCGCTGAACAACCTCAAACAGCTGGGCCTCGCTCTGCACAACTACAACGACACCTACCAACTGCTGCCGCCGGGCATCGATGACAAAAACTTCTCGGCCGCCAGTAAACTGCTGCCGTTCATCGAGCAGCAGAACATCTTTAACCTGATTAACTTCAAAAAGTCGATCGACGACGAGGCCAACGCCGGACCCCGTAGGCTCCGAATCAAGACGTTCCTCAGCCCGCGTGATCCCCTTCCATCGGTGAAGGCGGAATGGGGCGCAACCAACTACCTCTTCAACGATCAAGTATTCTTCCTCAACTCGAAGTCGAAGATCCCCGGTACGTTCCAGGACGGCACGAGCAATACCATCGTCATCGGCGAGACGCTCAAGGGCGACGGCAAAACCAAGGCGACCGATGTGAAGCGCCAGTATGTGCTGCTGAAAAAGGAGGATCTCAAGGCGACCGGCCCGAAAAGCGGCGTGAAGTATTTCAAGGACAACAAGAACATCGCCGGCGATCGCTGCGCCAGTTGGATGGATGGCCGTTTCCTGCAAGGCGCGTTCAACGGCCGGCTCACGCCCAATGACGAACGGCCGGATGTGAGTTGCGGCGGCATCAGCGGCGTATCGGCCCTGCGCGGTTTCGAGCCGTTTGCCCTCGTCGCCCTCGGCGATGGCAGCGTCCGTACCGTGGCGGCGACGATCTCGAAAACGACCTGGCAGTACGCTGTTGACCCCGCCGACGGCATGCCCCTCGGCGCCGATTGGTAAGAGGCACTAACTTTATGAGGCGTGGAGCGGCCCTCCGCGTTTTGGCGAGCCTCCCGCGTTTTGGCGAGCCTCCCGCGTGAGCGGGGGGAGCCTACCGTGAACACTCCCCCCGCTTACGCGGGAGGCTCGCCATTCTGTTAGTGCCTCTAACAAACACTCTTTCACGAGGAGATTGAACGATGCGCAAACATCCACGACGCGGTTTCACGTTGTTTCAACTGTTGATTGTGTTGGCCATCCTGCTGATTTTGCTCGCGCTGTTGCTACCGGCCGTGCAGAAAGTTCGCGCGGCGGCGGCACGGACGCAGAGTATCAACAACCTCAAGCAATTGGGCCTCGCCGCATTCAATTACCATGACACCAACAACGCTTTTCCATCCGGCGTTGATGACAAGCACTTCTCGGCAGCCAGCCGCCTGTTGCCCTACATCGAGCAGAACAACTTGTACAACTTGATCAACTTTAAGAAGTCGATCGACGACAAGGCCAACGCTCAGGCTCGCGGGACGATCGTCAAGGTGTTCCTCAGTCCGCGCGATCCCGTTCTCGGGGCCAAACCGGAATGGGGCGCGACGAACTATCTCTTCAACGATCAAGGCTTCTTCCTCAATTCCAAGCTCAAGGTCACCGGCATCACGGATGGCACCAGCAACACCGTCATGGACGGCGAGACGCTCAAGGGCGATGGCAAAACCAAGGCCGTCGATGTCAAGCGCCAGCATGTGCTGCTCAAGGAGGCCGACCTGAAAGCGACGGGGCCGAACACCGGCGTGAAGTATTTCAAGGACAACAAGAACATCGCCGGCGATCGCTGCGCCAGCTGGATGGATGGCCGCTTCCTGCAAGGCACGTTCAATGGCCGATTGCGGATCAACGATGAACGGCCGGACGTGAGTTGCGGCGGGGTCAGCGGCGTGTCCGCCCTGCGCAGTTTCGATGCGATCGTACCCATCGGCATGTTCGACGGCAGCGTGCGCGCGGTCAGCACCAAGGTTTCCCACGACACCTGGAAGGCGGTGATGACACCGACCGCCGGCGACATCCCCGGCGCGGATTGGTAATCAGTCGCTTGTCGTTTCGCGCCGCAGGCGGCTTCGCGCTCAGTATGCGCTCAGCCGCCTGCGGCTTTTTTTCGCGCAAGCATCCCCTCGCAAATCGTTCATCCTCAATCCCCTGCGCCGGCGAGCGCAAACGCTATTGCCTGCGCACCATTTCACGAAAGGAACATCCGTCATGCGCCGCAGCTATCTTTTCCTGAGCCTGATTGGAGGCGTTTTTGTGTCCGTCCTGATCGTCTGGCGCTCCACGTCCGGCGCACCGCAGCCGGCGGACACGGGGCCGGCGGCGAACGAGCGCCGGCTGGGCAAAACCTTGCCGCTGGGCCAGGTTATTTTGTTCAACAGCGGCGTTGGCTACTTCCAGCGCGAAGGCGTCATCGACGGCAATGCCCGCGTGGACTTGCAGTTTCCGGCCAGCGATGTCAATGACTTGCTCAAGAGCCTCGTGCTGCAAGACCTCGATCATGGCAAAGTGACAACCATCAGCTACGACGGCCAGGAACCCATCGACCGCACGCTCAAATCGTTTTCGCTCGATCTCACCGGCAATCCGACGTTCGGCCAATTGCTCAACCAGGCGCGCGGCGAGAAGGTCGAATTGACCATGCAGAACGCCGGCGGCGCGGCCTCCGGCACGGTGACGGGCACCATTGTCGGCATGGAATCGCAGCAGGAACCCGGCCCGCGTGAGGTGCATCAACTCAATCTGCTGTGTACCGAGGGAATGCGCTGCGTGCCTTTGAATAGCGTGCAGCGCATGCGATTCCTCAATGCGGCGCTCGATGGCGAGTTTCGCCGTGCCCTGGAAGTCCTCGCCAGTTCGCGCAACAGCCAGAAAAAGAGCGTCACACTGCAATTGTCCGGCGAAGGGAAAAGAACAATAAAGGTCGGTTACGTCGTGGAAGCGCCGTTGTGGAAGAGCAGCTATCGACTCGTCTTCGACAAGGCGGGGAAGACGACGCTGCAAGGTTGGGCCATTATCGAAAACACGACGGACGAGGATTGGAAGGATGTGCGCATGGCGCTGGTATCGAGCCGGCCCATCTCGTTCCAGATGGACTTATATCAGCCGCTGTTCGTACCGCGTCCAGTGGTGGACCCGGCGCGCTTCGCTTCGCTGCGGCCGCCGGAATATCAGGGACCATTGGCCAATTACCAGAACAACGTCCCCGCCGGCGGTCTTGGGGGCATCGGTGGGATCGCCGGCCTCGGTGGTCAGGGCTTCAACCAACTCGGTGCCAACGGCGGCATGCAGGGCAATTTCCAGGGACAAGGCAACCTGGGTGCCGGCGGCGGCATCGCCGGTTTCGGCGGACAACAACTCGGGCAACAGGGTGGTTTTCAGGGTAGTTTCCAGGGCGTCCCCTTCAACCGCTATCAGACGAACAATGCCTTCGTGCAGGCGCAAGGGTTCAATCGCCTGACCTATGAACAATTGCAAGAACGTCGTAAGGAACGGGAGAACGCGAAGGAAGAGGCCAAGAAGATGGGCAGCGCCCTCGCCGAGTTCGATCCGACCAGCAGCGTCAATGCCGCCGCGCTCGCCGAGACGATCGGCGATCAAGCGCGCTACACCATCGATCACAAGGTCAACCTCGCTCGGCAGCGCTCGGCGCTGTTGCCGTTGGTCAACCAGGAAGTCACCGGCCAGCGTGTCAGCATCTTCAACGAGAAGATTCACGGCAAGTTTCCGCTGCGCGGCCTAAAGTTCAAGAACACTACGGCGCAGAACCTTATGCAAGGGCCGGTCTCCGTCTACGAGGCCGGCGTTTACGCGGGCGATGCGCGGTTGCCGGACCTGCAAGCCAACGAGGAACGTCTGCTCAGCTTCGCCGTCGATCAGGCCGTCGAGGTCAAGAGCGAGACGACCAGCGCCCCGGAGGTATTGACCACGGTTCGCATCGCCAAGGGCGTCGTGGAGGAGACGCATCGTTTGCGGAACACGATGAAATATCTCATCAAGAACCGCTCCGGCCAGGAACGTACCTTGATCGTGGAGCAGCCCATTCAGACCGATTGGAAATTGATTGGCGCGGAGAAACCGGCCGAGCGCAGCCGCGATTTCTATCGCTTCGAGTGGAAGGTGCCGCCCGGCAAATCGCTCATGCGAGAAGTGGTCCAGGAACGAACACGGCTCGATAGGATGCAACTAATGTCCATGACGGACGGCAAGATGGCGGTGCTGCTGCGTACCACGGCCATTACGCCGAAACTGCGTGAGGCATTGCGCGAGGTCGGCGGACACAAGAGCCGGTTGACCGACACGCAGCGCGACCTGGCCCAGCTGAAGTCCCAATTCCAGACGGTCACGCAAGAACAGCTTCGCGTGCGTTCCAGTCTCGACAAGGTGCCGGCCAATTCCGCGCTCCAGAAGCGTTACCTGGAGAAACTCGACAAACTGGAGACGCAGATTGAAAAACTCCAGGCGGGGATCGAGGACAGGCAGGAGAAAGAGAAGAAGCAGCAAAAAGAACTGGAGCAATTTCTCGCGGGGTTGACTGTGGAGTAAGTGGCCATGATTTGCCGCTTGCGGCTTAGCGCTAAGCCGCAAGCGGCAAAACACCTCATCCCACCGCTGACGGATCGAGTCCAATCAATTGCAGCGCCTGACGCTTGAAATCGATCGACAACTGTTTCATCAACGCATCCACTTCCTGACAGCCGTGCCGCCAGTCATCATCGGACATGCCGCTCGGACGGGGGGGCGAACACGCTTCCAGATAAATCTTCGCCTTCGGCTCGGTGCCGCTGGGCCGCAGCACCACCCGCGCACGTTCGCCACAGCGGAAGATCAACACGTTGCGCGAGGCGGCGTCAGTCGCGCCCTTGAGCGGGCCGAAACGGCCTTGTTCGTCGCGTAGATCCTCAACGCTGGTCACGGTGAGGCCGGCAATCTCACGCGGCGGCGTCGTCCGCAAGCGATCCAGCATGCGCGTCATCTGCTGTTTGCCTTCCAGACCGCGCATGAACATCGACACACCTTCATTGCGGAAGTAGCCGAACTCGCGCGCCAGGCGTTCCAGATAATCGAGTACCGTTTGGCCGCGGCGCTTCTGATCGAGCGCCAATTCCGCCATCAGCAAGGCGGCCCCGGCCGCGTCCTTGTCGCGAATGTGCGGCGTCACCAAGACGCCGTGGCTCTCCTCCACGGCGATCACGAAATCATTCGGCGTGCCGGTCACGTCCTCGTAAGCGCCCTCGCGGTCGAGATGCCAAAGTACATCGGCGATGTACTTGAAACCGACCAGCAAGTTTTCGACGATCTGTGCCTTGAAGTGACGCGCGATGCGCGTGACCTGGCTGGTCGTCACCTCGGTGCGCACGACGATCGGCGACGACGGCAAACGCCCCTGCTGCGTCAGCTTGTTCAGCTTGAAGTGGGTCAAGAGCGTCGCAATCTGATTGCCGGTGATGACGTGCCATTCGCCCCCCCTCACCCTACCCTCTCCCCCCAAGGGGGGAGAGGGTAGGGTGAGGGGGGGAACCATCGCGCCCAGGCGGTCGGCGTCGGGATCGGTGGCCAGAACGAGGTCGGCGTTGTTCGCGCGGGCGGTGACGGCGGCACGGTCCATCGATTCGGGAACTTCGGGGTTCGGCGTCTTGGTGACGTTGGGGAACTGACCATCGGGTGTCATCTGCTCGGTCACCGGCACGACGCGAAAACCCTGCTCGACGAGCGTTTCCATGGCGGTCAGTGCGCCGACGCCGTGCAGCGGCGTAAAGACGACCTTGAAATCGTCGTGTTTCGGCGGCGGTATCAGGCTCTGTTTGCGGCACAAGTCAATGTAAGCGCGGTGCGGCGTCTCATCGAGCCAGTGCAGCCGGCCCGAGCGCTGCGCCTCGGACCACGGCAGCGATTTGATGACGCGGACCTGATCGACGAGATCGGCCATGATCTGATCTTCCGGCGGCACCGGCTGACCGCCGCGTTCATCGTAAAACTTGCCGCCGTTGTCGTCGGGCGGATTGTGCGAGGCGGAAATGTTCAGTCCGCCATGCGCCTGCAAGTAACGGATCGTGAAAGACAATTCGGGCGTGGCCAGATAGTGCCGGCTATCCGACGGCAGGATATGAGCGTGGATGCCGTTGGCGACGTAGACGCTGGCGGCGTACTGGGCGAGATCGCGTGAGGACAGGTTCAAAACTGGATTCGGCAGTTCGGGATTGTACTGGCGGCGCTGGTCCACGAACTGGCGCACGTCATAGGCGAGGACGACGCGCGGAGCATCGACGCCGGAGAATTGCTCCTTGAGATATTCACAATGTCCTTGAACCGAGGCACGCAGCGTCCAGCCGTTCATGCGATTGGGACCGATGCCGACCGCGCCGCGGCGGCCGCCGGTGCCGAACGGTAGGATTTGATAGAAGCGATTGAGAAGGCCCGGCCACTGCTTCGTTTCCAGGAGCCAGATTAATTGCGGACGATAGGGCGTGAAGTCCGCCTCGGTCAACCATTGATGCAAAAACTTCAGCGCCTGTTCCTTCAAGGCGGCGTCCGCTTCGATCCCTCGAAAACCCTCGGCGGCCTGCGCCAGCAAATCCATATCTGAAACCTCATCCTGAAGATACGATTCCTGCCCAATCCGTGGAAATGGTACTGTACGAGGGGGAGCGTGGGAAGAGGGAGTAGAACGAAAGCTTGCTTGCCAGCCCGCAGCGCCAGCAAGGGAAGCCCCTTGCTGGCGCTGCGGGCTGGCAAGCAAGGATATTTGTCCGGCGTTTGCATCAGTCGGGAAGATTGGCGGGAATCTGGACCGGCACACCATGCCGGCGGAATTGTTCGGCAATCTCCGGCAAAGCCTCCCGCATGATGTCTCCAAGGGGAACGCGTTCTTGCTTGCCGGATTTGAACGAACAATCGAAATAGTAACTGTACGTTTTTCCGCGCCGGCCGGTCTTCCCCTCGACCACGAGCTGGACCCGATTCAGTTCCTCGTAACGGATTTGGTGAATGGTCTGATTCCACCAGAAACCGTGTCGAGAATAAAACCCGTCCTGGTTCACGACAACTCGGTCGAGGTACATTCCAGGAGCAACCACTCCGGCTGCCAGGACTACCGGGTTGCTACTTGGATGCCACGGTTTTGGCCGGGATGGGCCATTCGCGCCATTCCGTGAACAAACGAATGCCTTCCTCGGTTTCCTGCGCGAAAATGCGGACGCGCGTGCGGTCGTCGTTCCAGCTATACGCCTGCATGACCTGGCCTAAAGGACCATCCTGGCGGCGAAGATAGCCGAGCCGATCGAGATCGGCGGACCACGCCTGCTGGAGCGCCGCGCCGACTTCCTCATATTTCACCGTCTTCGGATTGCGATGGCGAGCGATCAGACGCGATACCTTGTCGTTGTCGTACCAGATGAGCAGGACATCGTAAGGACTCTTCGCTGGTAGGAACAGTACCTCCGCGCCGTTGGACGCGAACCGTGGCTTGGTGATGTCCCAGCGCCGCCGCACTTCCGAGAGCGTGTCGCCCAGGACGCAGGCTTCAACGCCGCGACGACAAAATTCCAACGGCGGCAGTTGCACGCCGAGCGGTTGCTCGGCGGGACAATCCCGCAGCACCACCTCGCTGCCGCCCTTGTCGCTTTGATAAGTCCAACTCGTGGCATCATCCAGCCAGCGATAGAAAACAGGTTGCTTGCGCGTGGGCAGATCGGTCCATAGGCCGGCCCACGTCGCCGGCAGCGTTTCGGGAGCGCCGTTGGGTTTCTTCTTGAGCGTGTCCAACAGCGACAACTCCGACTTGCCGGGAGTGTGTGCCCCTTCCTGATAGCGGACGCGAATCTCGGCCAGGCGATTGTCGGCGCCGAAGCGAACGAACATCTGGCGCGGCCAGTAGGCCGCCGTCGCCGGGGGTTCGTTGAGGAAGAGGATATTCAGGCCGTCCGTGAGTGGTTGAACGCGGATCGACCGCGAACCGGGCAGGGTGGCTTTCGCTTCCTCGCGGGTCATGCCTAGCCGCAGGTTATCGATGCCGTGCGAGGGCAGTTGAATGAAGCGCGCCAGACGTGTGCGCGGCTTGCCGGCGGTGAGACGCTCCTGACGCTCGCGGCGATTCAACTGCGCGGCGATTTCGGCGCGCGTCTTGAGCGCGGCCGGGCCTCGGCTATCCTCGGCCAGCAGTTCCGGCGATTTGTCATCATACGGCAGACGCAATTTCAGCCGCGTATCGCTGCCCTCCCAGATGAGAACCAGCTGATCGCCATCGGTCCCTTCCATACCCTCAATGCGCGCGGGGCCATAGGCGCTCCACAAAGGAAGAACCAGACGGTTCAGCGCGTTGGTGTTCTGATCGGCCGGCCAACGCAGCGCCAACTGAGCGAGCAAGTCCTCGCTCGCCTCACGTTTTAGCAGGGCCGCACTAGGTGCGAACGCCGTGGCCGGCTGGATGATGCGAGCCAACGTGTCTTTGTCGGTGATCTCCAACGCCGGGCCGGTCTGATCGGGCGCGATCTCCAGGCGGTTCTGCTCGAAGGAGCGATCGAGGTTGACGGCGCCGAAGTCGCGGGGACTATGAGCGAAGGATGCGGCCGGCGCCGGCACGCCGGCCTTGGCGACGCGAATCAGCGCGCCACCGGCATTGCCGCGCGTCAGCAAAGTCACATCGTAGGCCAGGCCGCCGCCCGTCCACGTCTGGCGATTCAGTCCGGACTTGGCGGCCGGCGCTTGGCTGGTGTAACCGTGTTCGATGAGGGCGAGAGCCAGGTTTTGCGGCTCTGGGAAGAGTTCATTGATCTTCGGGCGATAGGCGACAAGCACCTCCGTCAGCGTGTGCTTGTCATCAAGGAAAGCGACAACATTGTTGACGCCCTCAGCCGGCAGCGGCAAGGCGAGCAAATCGAGTGTGCGCTGCACGGTGGCTGGCGTGCCGGCGATGACGGCTCGGCCCGCAATGGGGCTACCAAACAGACGCGCTACCGCGTCTTGTTTGGCTCCGGCTGTCAAGCCCGTTACCAGGTCCGCTATCGTGCCCCAGTCGGCGAGGGCGGCGTCGATGTCGCCCGAAAGGGCGGTCTTGTTCTGGCGTGGCTCGCGCCAGGCCACCGCGGCCAACGTCAGCGCCTGCCGACCGCGCGGCAGCAGCGCCGCCCCCAGCGAACTCGCGGCCGCCTTGACATCCAGGACGGAACGCAATTGGCGATGCAACTGCACCAATTCCGTCGCGCCGTCCGGTTCGCCGTTGGCGAGCTTGAGCTGCGCGTTTTGCAAAACCAGGCCGACCAACCGCGTCCACTCGACCGGGTAGTTATGCTCGTTGCGGCAGGCATCAATCTGGGCCAACAATTCTTTATCCTCGTTGGCCATCTTGAGGGCGGCCTCACGGTCGCCGAAGCGAGCCAGGTGCAGAGCTACCGCCGCATCCTTCTGCCCTTCCTTCAGGTATGGTGGCAGACTGAAACCGGCGGCCGGCGAGAAATGCGCGTCGGCGAACACGATGCCGACCGTCGGCGGATGCAGCTGCGGCAGCAATTGAACCGAATCGGGATTGCTCCGGGCCGACTCCTGCTGCTTGTGGACCGTTACCGTCCATTCCTCGACCAACTTGGCCAACTCCGGTCGCGGCAGCTTGAGCCAGTCGGCCAGCGAAATATCGATCTTGTCGCCCAGATGAGTTGTCGTATCCTCGGGCGCAACTTCCTCTACCGTCGTCACCACCTTGGAGCGACAACCGGCGAGACTGAGCGCCAGCAGAAGAAAACAGCCACCAAACCAGCGCATCCTCATAGCGTTCCTCTCTTCAAGACGGAAATAATCATGGGGCGAATGGCTTGCCGTGTTCCCCGCGAGCAAGCCCGTGCGTTCAAGAGGAAGTACACGTCGAGCCGCGAGCGGAAACAAGGAAACCGAGATGGCTCCGCTGTCACGCAGCCTGGACTTGCGCAGCGCACATTCCCCTTCACGTTGAGTCTAGGTCATAAATGGAGCATAGGTCGGAGGCCGGCGAACCGGAGGCAGCCGTGCAACCCTTGTCTCGCCGCCGATAACCTGTATAGATTTCCATTCGGGCCGCCCTCTCTACTTTGGAATAAGATGAACTCGTTGAGGGCTGGACGTGTCCTGGAGAGTGAGGCGGCGCGCGGCTGAAAAAGCCGGCAAAAGGGGCGAGATCGCGAAGAAATTTCGACTTGCAACACCTATGCCGCCTTCCTATACTTACTCTTTCCGCAATGACGGGGGCTGCTAGCGTAGCTCAACCAGGCAGAGCATCGGTTTTGTAAACCGAAGGTTGCGGGTTCGATTCCCGCCGCTAGCTTGCACGCCGGATGAAACTGGGCGGCGCCGGCATAAGGATAAACGGGCAGATGGCCGAGCGGCCAATGGCACCAGACTGTAAATCTGGCGGACTTCGTCCTACGCAGGTTCGAATCCTGCTCTGCCCATAGGTTCAAATGTTGATGCAAGGAGAAGGGTAATAAGAGATATTTAAGAGTGCGGGTGTAGCTCAATTGGCAGAGCATCGGCTTTCCAAGCCGAATGTTATGGGTTCAAGTCCCATCACCCGCTTGCTTGTTGGGAGGTAGCCGTGCAGACCGGCGAAAAGAAGCAGGCTTACCAGCGTGCCCACTATCATGCCAACAAGGAAATGTGGCGCAGAAAGCGGATGCGCTATGAGGCAAAGATTCGCGCCCTTGTCCTGGCGGCGAAGAATAAGCCGTGTACCGATTGCGGCGGACGTTGGTCGCCACTGGTGATGGAGTTCGATCATCTGCCCGGCACGGAAAAATTGGCGGACATCGGCAACGCGGGGGCTAGGAAGTGGGGCGTGCGCAAAATCCTCGCGGAGATCGCCAAGTGTGAAGTGGTGTGTCCGACCTGTCACCGAATCCGGACGTTGCGACGACTAGGAAAAATTGATTAACGCACTTATGCTATCGCTGCTGTAGCTCAATGGTCGAGCACCACATTGGTAATGTGGAGGTTTTGGGTTCAAGTCCCAACAGCAGCTCTCTGGTTTTTGGAAAAGTTATCACCCTGTCCCAGAGCGACATCTGGGCAACTTGCTTTGAAACGTCGGAGGAAAAATGGCTAAGGAAGTGTTCTCGCGTACCAAGCCGCACGTCAACGTGGGCACCATTGGTCATATCGACCACGGCAAGACCACGCTGACCACCGCGCTGGTGATGCGCTCGGCGGCCAAGTACAAGCCCGACCTCAAGGTCAAGACCTACAAGGAAATCGCGAAGGGCGGCACAGAACGCGATGATTTGAAGACCGTCACCATCGCCGTGGCCCACGTCGAGTACGAGACTCCCAATCGCCATTACGCCCACATCGACTGTCCCGGCCACGCCGATTACATCAAGAATATGATTACCGGCGCGGCCCAGATGGACGGCGCTATTCTTGTGGTTGCCGCCAACGATGGTCCCATGCCGCAGACTCGCGAACACATTCTGCTCGCGCGTCAGGTCGGTGTGCCGCGCGTCGTCGTTGCCCTCAATAAGGTGGACACCGTCGATGATCCCGAATTGCTCGAACTGGTCGAGATGGAAGTTCGCGAACTGTTGAGCAAGTACGAATTTCCCGGCGATGAGGTTCCCATCGTCCGCGTCAACGCTTTGGCCGCCATGCAAACCGAGGGCAAGGACGACGCGGCCGGCAAGTGTTTGGACGATCTGTTCAACGCCCTGGATACCTACATCCCGACGCCGCAGCGCGCCGAGGACAAGCCGTTCTTGATGTCCATTGAGGATGTCTTTTCGATCAAGGGTCGCGGCACGGTCGGCACCGGTCGTATTGAGCGCGGCAAGTGCAAGGTCGGCGATGAAGTCGAGATCATCGGTCTGATGAAGGCGCCGCGCAAGACCGTGGTCACGGGCGTCGAAATGTTCCAGAAGACTTTGGAATACGGCACGGCCGGCGACAATGTCGGCGTGCTGCTTCGCGGTATTGAGCGCACCGATCTGGAACGCGGCCAGGTGTTGGCCAAGCCCGGCTCGATCACGCCTCATACCAAGTTCGAGGCTCAGGTTTATATTCTGTCCAAGGACGAAGGCGGCCGACACACGCCGTTCTTCACCGGCTATCGTCCGCAGTTCTACTTCCGCACAACCGACGTGACGGGCACCTGCACGTTGCCGGAGGGCGTGGAAATGTGCATGCCTGGCGACAACGTCAAGATGACCGTGGAACTGATCGCGGATTCGCCGATCGCCATGGAAGAGAACCTGCGTTTCGCCATCCGCGAGGGCGGCCGAACCGTCGGCTCCGGCGTCGTCACGAAGATTTTGGCGTGAGTACGCCGCATTGACCAGCCCGCAGCGCCAGCAAGTCCCTTGCTGGCGCTGCGGGCTGGTAAAAGAGGAATCAACCATGCGCGAATACGTCTGGCTGGAATGCACCGTTTGCGGGGCGCGGAACTACCGCACCGAAAAGGAGACGCGCGGGGCGGAACGTCTGGCGCTGAAAAAGTTCTGCCGTAAGGAACGCAAGCACACCTCGCACAAGGAATCGCGGAAAAAATAGTGGTTAGTCGTTAGTGGTTAGTGGTTAGCAGCAGGCAAGCCGAGCGAGATTCGGGCATGATAACGTCTGATGTTAACTAACCACTAACGACTAACCACTATTTGAAGGGGTGTAGCTCAATTGGTAGAGCACTGGTCTCCAAAACCAGCGGTTGAGCGTTCGAGTCGCTCCGCCCCTGTTGACACTGGGTTTGCCGGGCGTCGCTGGAGGCCAACCCGCACGCCAGGAAGGTGGGGAACAGCGCTGCCGTGAGGAGAGGACACCGGCAGGGTCGCCGGAGGAAGTCGTCTCCATCTATTTCATCAGGACAGGAACTGCCATGGCCGTGGCCGTCAAGAATACGCCGGAAGTCGCCTCAGCGAGCATGCTCGACCGCATGGCGGTCGCCAGTCTCGCCGGGACGGTTTACGCGCTGGGCACACTCGGAATCGTTTTCTTCCTCATTCCCTCTCTATGGGAAACCGGGAACAACAACGTCTTGGCCATCGTCCGTGGCCTACTGCAATTCGTTGTGCTGGTCGGGTTGATCGTGTTCGGCGTCCGTTTGCTGGGACCGAAGACGGCACCCGGGGTTCGGGCCGGTATTTTCATCGGTCTCGTTGGCTTTTTGACCATTCTCCTGCTGACGCGCTGGGCCAGTTTGTGGATTGAATACGGGAGTTATTCACGCAATCTGTATAGTCCCTCGGTTGGTGGGATTATCACGGCCGTCGTCGGTTTAGCGTTACTCATTCTCGGTGTCCGCCTGTTTATGCGGCCGGCCACCGAGCATTTCCTGGTGCGTTTCGAGGAACAAGGCTGGTTCACGCCCCGACCCTACAAGGCACTGCAAGGTGTGCGTGTCCGTCGCGGCACTATCTTCGGAATCCTCATCCTGGCGGGGGCCGGTATCTGGACGCTGCTGGCACATAATACGCTGCGCAAGGGATCGCCGAACTGGCAATTGGATATTCCCTTCACGGGTCGCGTGACGCTCGTATCCGCCGGCGACGCGGGAGCGGAACTAAGTAAGCGTTTCCCAGACTGGGAATCGCGGATCAAGGACCACACGCTCATTGTGGATCGCAACACGTTGCAAGAGATCAACGCAACCGTCGATCCGGCCACGCATGTGAAAGTGTTTCAGCCGGGTGGCTCAAAGCTTAACACGAATGAGATTGTGGATAGCGCGACGTTCAGCGAGGCCAAGAAGGAGAATCGCGACGATCAGCCACTGGGAGTCGCGCCGCTGCCGGCGACGGGGCCCTTGAGCTATCGCTCGTTGACGCTGGTTCCATCCGTGCAATTCACGATCCCGTTGTTGCTGTTGGCCGCGTCGCTGTGGCTGGCCTGGCGCATTGTCAATGTGCCGGCCTTCGCCGACTTCCTCATCGCCACCGAAGCGGAGATGAACAAGGTTTCGTGGACGACGCAGCGACGGCTCGTGCAGGACACCATCGTCGTGTTGGTCACGGTGCTGCTGATGGCCTTCTATCTCGCATTCTGTGATGTTGGCTGGCAGGCCGTGCTGAAGTGGCCACCCATTGGCGTGCTGTTGAAGCCCGCTGAGCAGCAAGATCAGAATACCACTGCGGAAAACCGCCCCTGGTGAGTGTTTCTCCCACCAAGCGATCGCCGACCAAAGAGTCCGCGTCATGACAGAAAATGTAACCACTCCCGAATCCGTTCCCGCGATGACGCCACCCGCGCCGCCGCAGGCCATGGAATCGACCGGCATCTCGCCGGTCCCACCAGCGACCGGCGAGATGCCGGTCCCACCAACGACCGGCGAGACGGCGGTCCCACCGGAAGGGACAGCCGCCGAGGTGCAACCCGTGGCGGAAGAAGCGGTTGAGCCGCCTGTCGAAGCGCCTCAAGCGAACGATGAGATACAGCACGCTCTCGACGAACCAGAAGCGCCTCAAGCGAACGACGAAGCGCAGCAAGCGCCTGCCGAACCGGAAGCGCCCTCCGCGCCGGAGCCGAGCAACAAGCACTGGTATGTCGTCAAGGTGCAAAGCGGCCGCGAGGAAACGATCAAGGAAGCCATCGAGCGGCGCGTCAAGATCGAGGGGTTGGAAGAGTATTACGGTCAGACGGTTGTTCCGGTCGAGCGCGTCACTGAGATGCGTAACGGCAAGCGAATCCAGAAGGAACGCAAGCTGTATCCGGGATATTTGATGGTCGAGGTGGAATACAACGACCGAATTCTCTATCTATTTCGAGAGACCTCCGGCGTCGGCGATTTCGTGGGTGGTTCGGTGCATCGAGCGCCGCCTCCCATGTCGGACCGCGAAATCGAACGCATGCTGCACGGTCAGCAAAAGAGCAGCGAAGCCAAGGTCGAGGAAGGCAAGGTTGTTTACACCAAGCCGCGCTTCGGTCCGGGCGACCGCGTCAAGGTCACCGATGGTACCTTCGCCGGCATGGAAGGCGAGGTCAAGGAACTGCTCGAAGCCAAGGGCAGCGTGAGCGTGGAACTAACGATCTTCGGTCGGCCCGTGAAGGTCGAGTTTGAATACTGGCAGGTTGAACAAGCATAAAAGTTTTCAGTTTTCAGTTTTCAGTTTTCAGTGGCGATGGGCAATCGGTCACGACAATCTTGCTCAGTCCGTGCCAAGAACACTGAACACTGAACACTGAACACTGAACACTGTTTGAAAGGTTCATCATGGCGCGACATGTAACCGCGCAGATCAAGTTGCAAGTGCCGGGAGGCACGGCGACGCCGGCCCCTCCCGTCGGCCCGGCGTTGGGTCAGCACGGCGTCAATATCGGTCAGTTCGTGTCGCAGTTCAACGACCGATCCAAGGAGATGCGCGGCATCACATTGCCTGTGGTGATAACCGTCTACTCCGACCGCAGTTTTGACTTCATCATCAAGAGTCCGCCGGCGGCGGTGCTGCTCAAGCAGGCGGCCGGCATTCCGCTCGAAAAGAAAAAGGGCGGCGATGTCATTAGCGCCGAGGAGAAGACCAAGCAGAGCGGCAAATACAAGGGTTTCAAGGTGTCGTCCACCCAGGTGCGCGACATCGCCCAGAGAAAATTGCAAGACCTCAATGCGCGCGATGTCGATCACGCCATGCGCATCATCGAGGGCACGGCCCGCAGTTTGGGTCTGGCCGTCGAGGGGTGAAGTGTAGCGCACTCACTCCGCGAGTCGGCCACATAGGACGAGATTCTTCCGAAATCATACAAGATCGCTCGTTCGGAATGGAGAAAGCTTCATCCCGGCGGGTGAATCTTTGTTGACTACGAGATGTTTGGGGAAATCAGTGGCGTCGGCCGTCGGCCGGTCCCTGACAGTAGCGAGAAGTAGCACAATCATGGCCAAGAAACAAGCCGACACACCCGCCGAAGCGACGGAGAATCCCGCAGCGGCTCCAGCCGAGCAGGCTGCTGCGGCCGGCGGCGAAACCAAGAAGGCACGCGCTCCCAAGGCGAAGGAACCGAAACCCGCCGCCGAAGGCGCGCCGGCAACCACCTCGGCAGCGCCGACCAGCAACAAGAAGAAGGGCCGGCAGCCCGGCCATCCGCCAGGGCGCGGCAAGAAACTCCGCAACAAGATCAAGAACGACCATCAGAAGGTCGCCAAGGCTGGTACCACGCCGCTCAAGCAGGCCATCGCCCTGCTCAAGCAGATCAAGCGGGCCAAGTTCGACGAAACCGTCGAGATTCACATGGCGCTCGGCATCGACTCGACGCAGAGCGATCAGATGATTCGCGGCAGCGTGCCGCTACCGCACGGCGTCGGCAAGGCGGTTCGCGTGTTGGTTTTCTGCCAAGGGGACAACGTCGCCAAGGCCAAGGAAGCCGGTGCCGACTATGCCGGCAGCGACGAACTCATCAAGAAGATCCAGAGCGAAGGTTGGCTGGAGTTCGACCAGGCGTTGGCCACGCAGGACATGATGGGTCAGGTCAGCCGGCTTGGTAAGGTACTCGGGCCGCGCGGCCTGATGCCGACGCCCAAGGCCGGCACCGTCATCACGACCGGCACCGACGTGGCCGCTGTCGTTCGCGAGTTCAAGGCTGGTAAGGTCGAGTATCGCTCCGATAAGGGCGGCAACGTCCACGCCGGCGTCGGCAAGATCAGCTTCGACGACGACAAACTGGCGGCTAATGTTGTCGCCTTCGTCGAGCAGGTTCGCGCCGCCAAGCCTTCCGGCGTCAAAGGCAACTACGTCAAGTCGATTACCCTGGCGGCCACCATGACTCCGGGCATTCCGGTCACCATGTAATTTCCGCTATCCATTATCCGCTATCTGCTGTCCGCCAAAACGTGGCGGATAACGGATTGGGCGGGTCGCGGATAGCGGGCAGCGGATAGCGGAAAAATGAGCAAAGTTATCAAGCAGATGGAAATGGATGCGTTGCGGAGTTCCTTCGAGGGAGTCCGCGACGCGGTGGTGTTGAGCGTCAAGGGGCTGAGCGCCCAACTTGACGGATCGCTGCGGGCGACACTGCGCAAGAAGAACATTCGCATGCAGGTAGTCAAGAACAGCCTGACGCGGCGCGTGTTCAACGAGATGGGCATTCCCATCGCCGCCGATTCACCCTACTGGCAGGGACCAACCACCCTGGCCTGGGGCGCCAACAGCATCGCCGACCTGAGCCGGGCCATCGAGGACGAACTGAAGAAGTCCAAGATCGCCGCTCAATACAAGGACAAGGTCGTCGTCAAGGGGGCCATTGCCGATGGCCAGCTTATCAGCTTCGATCTGGCGGTGAAGATGCCGACGCTGCCCGAGGCGTTGGGGCAGATTCTCAGCGCGATCCTGGGGCCGGGGTCGGCGATCGCTGGCTGCTTGACCGGCCCGATTTCGCAGGTGGCGAGCCAGATTCAGACGATCAGCGAAAAAACCGAAGAGGCGGCTGTGGAAGCCGCCCCCGCGCCCGTGGCGGGATAAACATTCAATGAGCGCCGGAGCGCCAGCGACGGGTTCTTTCCGTCGCTGGCGCTCCGGCGCTCGTTGATGACAAACAATCACAACTAGGCTATTACGCAAGCCGCTGCTCCGCTTCAAGCAGCAACTGCATCAGGAAAGGACCATACGCAATGGCTGAAGGAAATGGGATCAGCTTCGAGGCTGACATCACCGATTTGGGCGACAAGATCGCCGCCTTGACCATCACCAAGGCCGTCCAGCTCAAAGAGTATTTGAAGGAACGCTACAAGATCGAACCCGCCGCCGGCGGCGTCGTCATGGCGGGCGGTCCCGCCGCTCCCGCCGAGGCCAAGGTCGAACAGACCGAGTTCACCGTCGTCCTCGAAGGATTGGCGGACCCGGCCAAGAAGATCAACGTCATCAAGGTTGTCCGCGAGATCACCAACCTCGGTCTCAAGGAAGCCAAGGAACTCGTGGAAGGCGCGCCCAAGCCCGTCAAAGAGAATGTGGCCAAGGACGAGGCCGCCGCGCTCAAGAAGAAACTGGAGGAAGGCGGAGCCAAGGTCAGCGTCAAGTAATGTCGTAGACAGGCTGAAAAGCTTCGCCTAGGAAAAATTTCACGCGGCGAATTGATTCGGCGTGTCAAGCGAAAAGCCGGGAAAAAGAGGCGAAAATCGGGGGAACGGACCCATGCCAACGGCCGTTTCCCCGCCTCATCTTGACTTTTTGTTTGTATTCCGGGTGAGTTTGTGGTGAAATAAATAAGCTCGTTCTCCGTATCGTGGAGTTGAGGCGCGGCGACAATCGCTAAGCGGGTATTCGGATGTTCCGCTGGCGTAGATTGAAACGTGGATTGCAGCGTGCCACCAGTTAGCTTTCCCCCTCACCCCCGGATGTTTAAGAGCCAGGTCATGCGCCTGGCTATGTTCGCGCGCTGTCCGGGTATTAAAACGTGTAACGTCAGGAACAAACTCGTGGGAGATCCCGCACCGCATCACCGCCGAACAGGGCCGTTTGGCGTCGTTAATCTCGTGGTGCCTCCCCTATCGAATCCTGCATCCTTGAACGATCATTTGAAGACCACCCGACGGCCCTGCGCTGAACCGAAACGGTGACGGACGCAATTTGCTGCGCTCGTTATCGTTTCGGGAGGCTCGCGCATGGCCGTAGCTGTTGTTTGGGAGGAGCAAACGCTATGCCCGTCCCCGCTAATCGTACCATCGTCCCGGAAATCATCCGCAACTTCGGCCGCTTCGGTGATACTGCCGAAGTGCCGCCGTTGACGGCTATCCAGACGCGCTCTTACGACCGCTTCTTGCAACTGGACACCCTGCCCGACAAACGCGCGGCGTCCGGTCTGGAAGGCGTTCTGCGCGAGATTTTCCCCATCAAGAGCTACGACAACACTCTGGCTCTCGAATACCTCCGCTACGAGTTGGGCAAACCCCGCTACGGCCCTGATGAATGCCGTCAACTGCGCCTGACCTATGGCCGGCCCTTCCGCGTCTGGCTGCGTCTCAACAAGGAACAGCCGGTTGAGGAAGAAGTCTATCTCGGCGACATGCCCATCATGATCGGCGGCGGCGAGTTCATCATCAACGGTGCCGAGCGCGTCGTTGTCAGCCAGTTGCACCGCTCCCCAGGCGTCGATTTCGTCGCCCTGGTCGAAGGAGAAAAGAGGCTGCATAGCTGCCGCATCATCCCCGAACGCGGCAGCTGGATCGAAATCAACGTCACCAAGAAGGACACCCTCGGCGTTCGCATCGATCAGTCCGGCAAGTTCTCGTCCATGACGCTGCTGCGCGCCATGGACCCCGCCTATTCCACCGACGCCGACATCATCCGCGCCTTCTATCCTACCGAGACGGTCAAGGTGAAGCCGGACAACCGCGCCAAGGTCAAGGACGCCATCGCCGTCGGCGATGTGATCGACCCCGAAACAGGCGAAGTTTTTCTCGACAGCGGCGAGACTTTCACCGACGAGAAGCTCGACATCATCTTCGCCAGCGGCGTCACCGAAGTGACAATGCTCACCAAGGTCAAGGATCCGCTTATCCTCACGTCGCTGAACGAGGATCCGACCAACACGCATGAGGAAGCGCTGCTGAAGATTTACCAGCGTCTGCGGCCGGGCAATCCGCCGCAACTGGAAAAGGCACGCGAGCTGTTCAAGGAGAAGTTCCAGGACGCCAACCGCTATCGGCTGGGCAAGGTCGGGCGTTTCCGCATCAATCGCAAGTTCGATCAAGAGATCGAAGAGTCGGAGATGACGTTGCGGGCGTTGGATTACCTTAACGCTATCCGCTACATCATGAAACTGCGCTCCGGCGACGGGCACATTGACGACATCGATCACCTGGGTAATCGTCGCGTCCGCACCATCGACGAACTGGCGGCCGACGAACTGCGCAAGGGCTTCCTCAAACTGCGCCGCACCGTGCAAGAGCGCATGTCCATCCGCGATCAGCAGGACATGACGCCGCGCTCGCTCATTAATCCCAAGTCGATTTCGGCGGCCATCGAGTATTTCTTCGGCCGCGGCGAACTGAGTCAGGTGGTCGATCAGACCAATCCGCTGTCGCAGTTGACGCACGAGCGGCGGCTGTCCGCCCTGGGGCCGGGCGGTTTGAATCGCAAGCGCGCCGGCTTCGATGTGCGCGATGTGCATATCTCGCACTATGGCCGAATCTGCCCGATTGAGACGCCGGAAGGCACGAACATCGGTCTGATTTCGCACTTGAGCATATTTGCCGGCGTGGATGAATACGGCTTCCTCATTACGCCGTATCGTTCCGTCAAGGGCCGCAAGCTGACCGATGACGTGAAGCAGTTGCGCGCCGATGAGGAATCGCTGGCGCACCTGGCGCCGGCTGATGCGCCGACCGATGGCCAGAAGATCACGACGGAGCGTATCATCGCCCGCTTCGGCGGCGACTTCGCCTCGATTCCGTCCGATCAGGTGCAGTACATCGACATCAGCCCCAAGCAGATGGTCGGCGTCTCCGCCGGCCTCATTCCGTTCCTCGAACACGACGACGCCAACCGGGCGTTGATGGGTTCCAACATGCAGCGCCAGGCCGTGCCGCTGCTCGTCACCGAGCCGCCCATCGTGGCGACCGGGCTGGAAAAAGATGTCGCCTACAACAGCGGCATGGTGGTGCGGGCGCAGAGAGCCGGCACCGTCACCCATGTCGATGGACTGCGCATCCGCGTCGATGAACGCGAGTATGTGATGCGCAAGTTCACCGGTCTGAACGAGCATACGTGTCTCAATCAGAAGCCGATCGTCCGGGTCGGCCAGAAGGTCAAGATTGGCGACGTTCTCGCCGACGGAGCGGCTACGTATCGCGGCGAGTTGGCTCTGGGGCGTAACGTCCTCGTCGCGTTCATGTCGTGGGATGGCTACAACTTCGAGGATGCCATCATCATCAGCGAAAGGCTAGTGGAACAGGACACGTACACCTCGATTCATATCGAGGAGTTCGAGATCGAGATTCGTGAGACGAAGCTGGGCAAGGAAGAATTCACCCGTGATATTCCCAACGTCTCGCCCAAAGCGTTGTCCAATCTCGACGAATACGGCATCGTTCGCATCGGCACCTTCGTTCAGCCCGGCGACATTCTCGTCGGCAAGGTGTCGCCCAAGTCCAAGAGCGAGTTGACGCCCGAAGAGAAGCTGCTGCATGCCATCTTCGGCCGCGCTGGTGAGGACGTGAAAAACGACAGTCTCGATGTGCCATCCGGCGTCGAGGGCATCGTCATCGACACGCAGCGGTTCAGCCGGCGAGCGAGCATGTCGGAGGATGAAAAGAAGATCTTCGACAAAGAGCAGAAGGAGATGGAGAACCGCTACAACAAGCAGATCGCCGACCAGTTCCGGGCGATGATTACGGAACTGGCGGGGGTATTGGAAAAACCGGTCCTCAAGGACACGCTGAGCAACAAGGTACTCGGCCAGGACAAGGACGACAAGGTCATTCTGGAACAGGCGCAGTCCTTCCGGCTGGACCACCTGGACATCCGCAGTCCGGAGCGCAAGAAGCAGTGCAACGAACTGTATGGCCGGCATAAGGAGCGGCTCGACTTCCTGTTCGACGACAAGGAGCGCCGGCTCAACTCGCTGAAGCGCGGCGACGAACTGCCCAGCGGCGTGCAGCAGATGGTCAAAGTGTACGTCGCCACCAAGCGGCAGATTTCGGTTGGCGACAAGATGGCCGGGCGGCACGGTAACAAGGGGGTCATCTCAAAGATCCTGCCCGTCGAGGATATGCCGTACATGGCCGACGGTACGCCGGTGGATATTCTGCTCAATCCGCTGGGCGTTCCCAGTCGTATGAACGTGGGGCAGATTTTGGAGACGCATCTGGGTTGGGCGGCCCAGAAGCTGAACTTCAAGGCGGTCACGCCTGTCTTTGATGGAGCGACGGAGGAGGAGATTCGCAAGTGTCTCAAGGAGGCCGGCATCTCCGAGACAGGCAAGACAATCCTGTACGACGGCCGCACCGGCGATCGCTTCGAGCAGCCGGTGACGGTCGGTTACATTTACATGCTCAAGCTGCATCACCTGGTCGATGACAAGGTGCATGCCCGCGCGACCGGCCCCTATTCGCTCATCACGCAGCAGCCGTTGGGCGGTAAGGCCCGCTTCGGCGGTCAGCGTTTCGGCGAGATGGAAGTGTGGGCGCTGGAAGCCTACGGCGCTGCCTACATCTTGCAGGAATTGCTCACGGTCAAATCGGATGACGTGGAGGGCCGGACCAAGATTTACGAATCGATGGTCAAGGGCGAGAACACGCTGGAAGCCGGTACGCCTGCCAGCTTCGACGTGTTAACCAATGAAATCCGCGGCCTGGCTTTGAACATGCAGTTGGAAAAGAAGCGAATCTAACAGTGGTTAGTGGTTAGTGGTTAGTGGTTAGTGAAGAGAACCAATCCGTTTCTTTACTAACCACTAACCACTAACCACTAACCACTATTTGAGGGAGGGCGGACTATGAGTAACGGCGACATCAACTACGATCGCATCAACGATTACGGGGCCGTGCTCATCAGCTTGGCCAGCCCGCACGACATCCGTAGCTGGTCGTTTGGCGAGGTCAAGAAGCCCGAGACGATTAACTACCGCACATATCGGCCAGAGAAAGATGGCCTGTTCTGCGAACGCATTTTCGGGCCGGAAAAGGACTGGGAATGCGCCTGCGGCAAGTATCGCGGCATGAAATACAAGGGCATGATCTGCGACCGCTGCGGCGTCAAAGTGACGCATAGCCGCGTGCGCAGGAAACGCATGGGCCATATCGAGTTGGCCGCGCCTGTCGTGCATATCTGGTTTTTCAAGGCCATGCCTTCGCGCTTGGGCACCCTGCTCGATATGAAGACGACGAGCCTGGAAAAGATCATTTATTTCCAGGATTACGTTGTTACCGATGTCGGCGATACGCCGCTGAAGGCACGGCAACTGCTGACCGAGGAGGATTTCCGCAAGGCACGCGAGCAGTACGGCGATAGCTTCGAGGCCGACATGGGGGCCGAAGCCGTCAAGAAGATGCTCGAAGGGTTGAACCTCGTCGATCTGGCCCGCGAATTGCGCCAGAAGCTCGACGACGAGAACAAGAAAGATAAACCGTCCAAGCAGAAGCAGCGTGATCTGGTCAAGCGTTTGAAAGTGGTCGAGGCGCTGCGTGATTCGGGACTTGGTGGACCACAGAACAAGCCGGAATGGATGGTGCTGGAGTGCATTCCGGTCATCCCACCGGATCTGCGGCCGCTCGTGTTGTTGGATAGCGGTAACTTCGCTACCAGTGACTTGAACGATCTCTATCGTCGCATTATCAACCGCAACAATCGGCTCAAGAAGCTGGTCGATTTGAATGCCCCCGAGGTCATCATCCGCAACGAGAAGCGGATGCTTCAGCAGTCCGTCGATGCGTTGTTCGACAACAATCGCTGCAAACGGCCGGTCCTCGGCTCCAGCAATCGCCCGCTCAAGTCGCTGACCGACATGATTAAGGGCAAGCAGGGGCGTTTCCGAGAAAACCTGCTCGGCAAGCGCGTCGATTACTCGGCGCGCTCCGTCATCGTCGTCGGTCCCGAACTGAAATTGCACCAGTGCGGTTTGCCCAAGAAGATCGCCCTGGAATTGTTTCAGCCGTTCATCATTCGCCGGCTCAAGGAACTGGGCCACGCCGACACGATCAAGTCGGCCAAGAAGATGCTCGAACGCAAGGAAGATCAGGTTTGGGACATTCTCGAAGAAGTCATCAAGAACCATCCGGTGTTGCTCAACCGAGCGCCGACGCTGCATCGCATGGGTATTCAGGCGTTCGAGCCGACGCTGATTGAAGGCAACGCTATCCGCATCCATCCGTTGGTGTGCAAGGGCTTCAACGCCGACTTTGACGGCGATCAGATGGCCGTGCATCTGCCGCTGTCGATCGAGGCGCAGGTGGAAGCGACCGTGTTGATGATGTCCACCAACAACATCTTCAGTCCGGCCAACGGTCAGCCCATCATCAGTCCGTCGCAGGACATCGTCATGGGCTGCTACTACCTGACAGCGACGCGCGGCGACATGGGCGAATCGGGTGAGGCCGGCGAGGGCAAGACCTTCGCCAGCAAACACGAAGTGTTCACGGCATTCGCCCTGAAGAAACTCGGCGTGCATGCTCGTATCTACGTTCGTCTGCCGATCGACAAAAAGGTCATCGGCGAGATGAAGGTCGATAAGAGCAAGACGCGCGTCGAGGAACTGCCGCGCAAACCCAATGGACTCGTGGCCACGACGGTCGGCCGGGTACTCTTCAACGACATCCTCAATGCGAAGATGGCCTTCTATGATTTGGCTCTGTCGAGCAAGCAGTTGGCGCGCATCATCGCCGATTGCTACCAACTCATGGGGCGGCGCGAGACGATCGAACTGCTCGATCGCATGAAGGATCTCGGTTTCCGCGAATCGACCCGTTCGGGTCTATCGTTCGCCACCGACGATCTGCGCACGCCGGCCAACAAGGACAAGATCCTCAGCGAAACGGAGAAGGAAGTCGATCGCTACCGCAAGCAGTACGATCGCGGCAACATCACCGAGGTCGAGCGCTACAACACGGTCATCGATCTGTGGACGCATGCCCGCGATCGCATCACCGAGCAGATGATGGAGGACTTGCGCAGCGATCAGCGCAAGGACGAGAGCGGCCACCTGCGGCCGTATCTGAATCCGATTTACCTGATGGCCAACTCCGGCGCCCGCGGCGGCACCGAGCAGATTCGCCAGTTGGCCGGCATGCGCGGCCTGATGGCCAAGCCCAACGGCACCATCATCGAGACGCCCATCAAGGCCAATTTCCGCGAAGGACTCAGTGTGCTGGAGTATTTCAGTTCCACGCACGGTGCCCGCAAGGGATTGGCTGATACCGCTCTGAAGACGGCGGACTCCGGCTACCTAACGCGCAAGCTGGCGGATGTGGCCCAGAACGTCGTCGTCACGACGTATGATTGCGGCACCACGCAGGGCGTCAGCAAGGGCGTCGTCTACAAGGGCGAGCAGATTGAACGGCCGTTGTCCGAGACGATCCGCGGCCGGGTCAGCCGGAACACCATCACCGATCCGGTGTCCGGTCAGGATGTCGTCAAGGAAAACGAGATGGTCTCGTGGGAGGCGGCTCGCAAGATCGAGTCGATGGGCATCGACAAGATTCTGGTGCGTTCGCCGATGACATGTCAGGCGGCACTGGGCGTCTGCCGATTGTGCTACGGCATGGACTTGGCCACCGGCACGCTGGTCGAGGAAGGCATGGCGGTGGGCATCATCGCCGCCCAATCGATCGGTGAACCAGGCACGCAGTTGACCATGCGGACGTTCCACATCGGTGGCGTGGTCAAACGCGAGATGGGCGAATCCGAGGTCAAGGCCAAGAAGGCCGGCATCGTTCGCTACGAGCGCATCACGGACGTAATCAACGACAAGGGCGAGCGCATCGCCCTCGCTCGCAACGGCGAAATCAAGATCGTCGCGCCCAAGGGCGGCGGCAAGGACGAGAAGGAGTTGGAGAGCTTCGGCGTGCCCAATGGAGCCGTGCTTCTGGTCGAGGACGGCCAGACGATCCAGGAGAAGCAGGTTCTGTGCAAGTGGGATCCGCACATCACGCCCATCGTCGCCGAGTTCAGCGGCACCATCCGCTTCGATGAAATCGTCGAAGAACAGACGCTGAAAAAAGAGCGTGACGAGGCCACCGGCGCCGAGCGCTGGGTCATCATGGAACACAAGGGCGACCTGCATCCGCAGATCATCATCGAAGATGAACGCGGGCAGATTTTGGCCACATACTACATGCCGGAAAAGGCGTTCCTCGAAGTGCGTGAGGGCATGAAGGTATCGCACGGCACACTGTTGGCCAAGACGCCGCGTGAGGTGTCCGGTACACAGGACATCACCGGCGGTCTGCCGCGTGTCACGGAAATCTTCGAGGCACGCACGCCGCGCGATCCGGCGAAGATGTCCGAAGTGGCCGGCGTCGTTCGCCTAGGCGAAAAGAAGCGCGGCAAACGGCTTATCTTCGTGCAACCCGTCGATGATGCCGGCAAGACGACCGGCGAGGAACGCGAGCATCAGGTGCCACCGGGCAAGCATCTGTCGGTACATACCGGCGACCGTGTCAAGGAAGGTCAACGGTTGGTGTTCGGCCCCTTGGTGCCGCACGAGATTTTGAAGATCTCCGGTATCGAGGAAGTGCAGCGCTATCTCGTGCAGGAAGTGCAGTCGGTCTATCGCAGTCAGCGTGTGGACATCGACGACAAGCACATCGAAATCATCGTGTCGCAGATGCTGCGCAAGGTGAAGGTCGAGACGATGGGCGATACGGGTTTGCTGCCCGGCTCGGTCATCGACAAGTTCTCGTTCCGGGCGGTCAACGATCGCTTGAAAGAGTGCGTCCGAATCAAGGATGTCGGCGACTCGAAGTTCGAGCTTGGCAAGATCGTCACCAAGGAGGTGTTCGAGGACGAACGCACTCGCTTGGAGACCGAGGGCAAGGAACTGCCGACGTTCACGACGCCGACGCCTGCGTCGTGCAGCACGCAGTTGTTGGGCATCACCAAGGCGGCGGTGCAGTCGGAGAGTTTCATTTCGGCAGCGTCGTTCCAGGAGACGACGAAGGTATTGACCGAGGCGGCGCTGGCCGGCAAGGTCGATTATCTGGTCGGTCTGAAGGAGAACGTCATCCTCGGCCATCTGGTGCCGGCGGGCACCGGTTTCCATACGCATCAGGAGGCGGAGGTGCGTCTCAACGCTCCGGCGCTCAAGAGCAGTGTCCTCATCGAGGAAACCGACGAGGAAGCGACCGGCCAACTGGAAACGGCCGGCGCGGCGGAGTAAGGTCCGCAATCCGCTATCCGCTATCCGCCAAACACTATCCGCCGACTTTTGGCGGATAGCGGATAGCGGGTAGCGGACTTGACTATCGCCCCCGCGAACACTACCGTAATCTCTTTACGACTTACTCGTACAGAAATCAGAAAAAGGCTGACGATGCCGACGATCAATCAATTAGTCCGCAAGCCGCGCGTGCAGCAATATCGCCGGCCCCGGCACCCCGCCCTGCATGGGTGCCCTCAGAAGAAGGGCGTGTGCTTGCAGGTGAAGATCATGACGCCCAAGAAGCCGAACTCGGCTTTGCGGAAAGTGGCCCGCGTGCGCCTGTCCAACGGCGTCGAGGTGACGGCCTACATTCCGGGCGAGGGCCACAACTTGCAGGAACACTCCATCGTTCTGGTGCGCGGCGGTCGCGTCCGCGATTTGCCGGGCGTTCGCTATCACATCGTTCGCGGTGTACTCGATTCGCAGGGCGTCGCCGATCGCAAACAGGCACGCTCGAAGTACGGTGCCAAGCGCGAAGGCAAGTAAGCCGAACAGTGTTCAGTGTTCAGTGTTCAGTGTTCAGTGAAGAAAGCAACTCTTCGCTGAACACTGAACACTGAAAACTGAACACTGAACACTGTCCATCTCAGTGAGGAGTGGATGCACGTAATGATGGAACTCAAAGTAACACTGGATTTTTCCTGTTACGGCTGCGAGGAGTGTGTGACGGTTACGGTGCAATGTAGAGGAAAGGGCATAGGCAGCGAGACATTGGCTGCGGTCAATGTGCCGTGCCCCTCCTGTAGCACCATCAACAAACTGTCCTTTGAAACAAATGGCACGGTTCGGTCGGTGCGGCCCTGCGTCTGTTATCGACCGCTGCCGGAACCTTCGGTGAACTGAAACCTGACGATCCGAGTAGAGAATCAATCATGGCAAAGCGAACCGCTAGCAAGGAAACCCTCGAACAAAATGTTCGTTACAGCGGACATTCCGAATTGGCCGTCAAATTCATCAACTGTCTCATGTGGCAGGGCAAGAAGTCCACGGCCATGCGCATCTTCGACGGCGCGCTCGGGCAGATCAAGAAACGCATGCCCGATTTGCAGCCGATCGACGTGTTCACGCAGGCGGTCGAACACGTCAAGCCGACCGTGGAAGTGCGTTCCAAGCGCGTCGGCGGAGCCACCTATCAGGTGCCGATGCAGGTCAATCGCAAGCGTCAGCAGAGCCTGGCCATTCGCTGGATCATCGACGCCTCGCGCGGCAAGTCGGGTCGGCCGATGTTCCTACGCCTGGCCGACGAACTGATGGCCGCTTATCGCCGCGAGGGTGAGGCCATGACGAAGCGCGAGAACACCATCAAGATGGCCGAGTCCAACAAGGCCTTCGCGCACTTCGCGTGGTAAAAGCGATTAAACCGCCAAGACGCCACGAGCGCCAAGAAGAACTAACCACAGAGGCACAGAGACACAGAGAGGGTCAGATCGAAGGTATTTATCTTCTCTGATTTGTCTTTTTTCTTCTCTGTGTCTCTGTGGTTAGTTCTTCTTGGCGCTCGTGGCGTCTTGGCGGTTTAATTGTTGAGGGGTGATGTCATGGCCAAACTAGACCTGAGCAAGATCCGCAATCTAGGCATTATCGCCCACATTGACGCGGGCAAGACCACGACCACCGAACACCTGCTCTATTACAGCGGGGCCACGCACCTGCTCGGTGCCGTGGACAAGGGCAATACGACCACCGACTGGGAACCCGAGGAGCAAGAGCGCGGCATCACCATCTACAGCGCCTGCATTCCGTTCCAGTGGCGCGACTGCACCATCAATCTCATCGACACGCCCGGCCACGTCGATTTCACCGCCGAGGTCGAACGCAGTCTGCGCGTACTCGATGGCTGCGTCGTCGTCTTCGACGCTCAGAAAGGCGTCGAAGCCCAATCGGAAACGGTATGGCGACAGGCCGACAAGTACACGGTGCCGCGTCTGGTGTTTATCAACAAGATGGATGTGGTCGGCGCCAACTTCGAGAACGCCTTGGAATCTATCCGCCAGCGGTTGGGCGGCAATCCGGTCGCCATCAACATCCCCATCGGCAGCGGTTCGGTCAAGGATAGCGCCACGCCCTTCACCGGCATCATCGATCTGATTGAGATGCACGCTCTGTACTTCGATCCCGCCGATCAGGGCAAAACCTTCCGCACCGAACCGATCCCCGACAAACTGCGGTCCACTGTGCAGAGTTGGCGCGAGAAACTCTTCGATCAACTCACGCAGCACGATGAGCAGGACCAATTGACCAGCGCCTACCTCGAAGGCCGGGACATTCCCGCCGACACGATTCGCGCCGTGCTGCGCGAGCAGACGTTGAAGCGTCTTATTCAGCCGGTGGTGTGCGGATCGGGACGTGAACATATCGGCATCCAACCGCTTCTCGATGCGGCGACGTGGTATCTGCCCAGCCCGCTCGATCGCCCGCCCGTGACCGGCATCAATCCCAAGAAGAAGGATAAGGAAGAGAAACGCAAACCCGATCCGAGCGAACCGTTTTGCGGCCTGGTCTTCAAGATCGTCGCCGACACGCACGGCGAACTGTACTATCTGCGCATCTATTCGGGCACGCTGAAACCGCAGAGCCGGCCGTTTAACCCTGGTCGCGACGGCAAGGAGATGGTCAGCAAGATTTATCACACCGAGGCCGATCCGCACCAGCGCACGGAACTATCGGAAGCGTACGCCGGCGACATCGTCGCGCTGATTGGCATGAAGGAATCGATCACCGGCGATACGCTGTGCGACATCCAGCATCCGATTCTGCTCGAACGCATTCAGTTCGCTGAGGCGGTCGTCAGTCGTTCCATTGAGCCGGAATCGTCGGCGGACAAGGACAAACTCATCTCCGTCCTTAACGTGCTGCGCAAGGAAGACCCGACGTTTACCTGGAACCTGGACAAGGACACCGGGCAAACGCTGATGAACGGCATGGGTATGTTGCATTTGGAGATCAAGCAGCATCGCATGCAGCGCGATTTTCGCCTGAAAATCCGTGTCGGTCAGCCGCGCGTCAGCTACCGCGAAACGCTGCGCAGCGCCAACACGGTTCTGGGTGAGTGCGTTAAACAGGCCGGGCAAACGGGATTGTTCGCCAAGCTGAACGTCGAGTTCGAGCCGCACCGCGGCGAGGAGTCGATTGTCGTGGCGACGCGGCTGAAGCCGGACGTGCTGACGCCGTTGTTCCTGGCGTCGGCCGAGCAGGGCATCCGCGGCGCACTGGAATCGGGCGAGTTGGGCTATCCGGTGATGAACGTCAAGGCGACGATCACCGGCGGCGAAATGGATGAACAATTCTCCAATGAGACGGCGTTTCAGGCCGCAGGCGCGGATGCGGTCCACAAGGCGATGCGTGATAACATCGTGCTGCTGGAACCGTGGATGAAACTGGAAGTAACGGTGCCTGATGAATTCCTTGGCCCGGTGACCTCGGACCTCAACGCCCGTCGCGCGGAGATCAACAAGCTGGAGAACAAGAACGGTATTTGTATCTTGGAGACGATCGTACCGTTATCGAAGATGTTCGATTACGCCGACAAGGTGCGCAGCCTC